>JGI997J19993_1000098_pt1 | contig 34485 bp, 34 predicted proteins | sample Etolagbewater25m_FD_19993 | JGI IMG/M metagenome (IMG submission 19993)
GTACTAGAAGTTGCAGCTCACTTAGGTGATGGCCGTGTTAGAACAATTGCTATGGATATGAGTGAAGGTTTAGTACGTGGTATGGATGCTACTGCTACTGGTGCTCCAATTAAAGTTCCTGTTGGTGAAAAGGTACTAGGACGTATATTTAATGTTATTGGTGAAACAATTGATGGTGGTGAGCAGGTTTCTGATGCACCAACTTGGTCAATTCACCGTGCTCCACCACCACTAGTTGATCAATCAACTACTACTGAAATGTTTGAAACAGGTATCAAAGTTGTTGATTTACTTGCTCCTTATGCTAAGGGTGGTAAAGTTGGACTATTTGGTGGTGCTGGTGTTGGTAAAACAGTTATTATCATGGAGCTTATTCATAATGTTGCTCATGGTCATGATGGTTTATCAGTATTTGCTGGTGTTGGTGAAAGAACTCGTGAAGGTAATGACCTTTACTATGAAATGAAAGATTCTAATGTACTTGATAAAGTTGCACTGTGCTACGGTCAAATGTCAGAGCCTCCAGGAGCACGTAACCGTATTGCTCTTACAGGTCTTACTATGGCTGAGTATTTTAGAGATGAGAAAAAACTTGACGTTCTAATGTTTGTTGATAATATTTTCCGTTTTGCTCAATCAGGTTCTGAAATGTCAGCACTTCTTGGTCGTATTCCTTCAGCTGTTGGTTATCAACCAACTCTAGCTCGTGAAATGGGTGCATTACAAGATAGAATTACATCAACTAAAAATGGTTCAATTACTTCAGTTCAGGCTGTTTATGTACCAGCAGATGATTTAACTGACCCGGCTCCAGCTTCTGTTTTTGCTCACTTAGATGCAACTACAGTACTAAACCGTAAAATTGCTGAAAAAGGTATTTATCCTGCAGTTGATCCTTTGGATTCAACTTCAAGATTACTTGATCCACAAATTTTAGGTGAAGAGCACTACAGTGTTGCTCGTGGTGTTCAACAAACACTTCAAAAGTATAAAGATCTTCAAGATATCATTGCGATTCTTGGTATGGATGAACTTTCTGAAGATGATAAAAATGTTGTTGAGCGTGCTCGTAAGATTGAAAAATTCTTATCACAACCATTCTTTGTTGCTGAAGTATTTACAGGAGCTCCTGGTAAATATGTTAAACTTGAAGATACAATCGCTGGTTTTAAAGGCATCTTAAATGGTGATTACGATCATATGTCAGAAAATTCTTTCTACATGGTTGGTGGTATGGATGAAGCTATCGCTAAACACGAGAAAAACAAATAAGAATACGTTAACTAAAGGACTGTAATGGATAAGTTTAAACTTGAAATTCTAACTCCTAATGGCGGCATCTTTGATGGTGAAGTTATTAGTGTTGTTCTCCCTGGTGAAGAGGGAGAATTCGGTGTTTTAGCTGGGCATGCTTCTCTAACTACTTTGTTAGAAGCTGGTGTAGTTGATGTCGAAAAAGAAGATAAATCAGTCGAATCTATTTTAATTAACTGGGGTGTTGTCCAAGTTGATGAAGAAAAAGTTATTGTTTTAGTTGAAGGTGCTGTTGCTATCCGTGGTGAAAGCGAAAGTGCTATTGCTACGGCTCTTGATGATGCTAAAGAGCTTATTAACTCTATTGCTGATTCAAATCCTGCGATTGCTTCAGTGTCTGCTAGAATAGAGTCGGCTGCTCAAAGATTAATATAATCAATGACTAACGACTTAATCGATTTTTATCTAAAAAGTCATCCGGTAACTTTGGGTGTATTGGCTCTGTTGTCAATCTACTTTATTATATTAAACTGGGTGTTTATCTACCGCTATTTTTCTCTTAATAGTTGGCTTCAAAAAGAGAGTAATTCACTTGAAACTCTTCTTTTAGGAGCTTCAACTGTTAATGAAAACTCTTTTTTAAATAACTTTATTAAATCTAGTTCAATTGTTTCAAAAGAAGTTTTGAGTCTTGGGATGTTAGCGGCAACAAAAGAGGCAACTAAGGGTCTCTCTATACTTTCTATTTTTGCATCAACTACTCCTTTTATTGGTCTTTTTGGTACGGTAGTATCTATTCTTGATACCTTTACTCATATTGGTCAAAGTAGTGGAAGTATGTCAATCATATCAGGAGGTGTTTCTGATGCCTTAATTGCTACAGCTGCTGGTATTTTTGTTGCAATTTTTGCATATACATATCACCAAATTCTAAAAAGAAAATCTTTTGAACTTATCTCTTATCTTCAAATGCAAAGTGATGCTATTTTAGCTCGTAAAGTGTAGTTATGATTTACGATTGGGAAGATAAGCCAGAACTTAATATTACACCACTTGTTGATGTAATGTTAGTTCTTTTAGCTATATTGATGGTAATTGCACCCAATATTATTTATGAAGAAAACATTAAACTACCTCAAGGTTCAGTGACCCAACAGCTATCTAAAATTCCTCCTGTCCATATTACTATTGATAAAGACTTAACACTTAAGGTGAATAAAGAGGTATATCTAGTAAATAATTTTATAGAAAATTTTTACAAAAAATCTAGTAGTTTTGATATTAAAGCTACAGTTTTAATAAGTGCAGATAAAAGTTTAGATTACGGGATTGTTATGTCAGTATTAGCTGCTGTAAAGCAAGCTGGCTTTACTGAGGTTTCATTAGCTACAAATGGCTAGAAATAACAAACTCTTTTATATTAGTGGTTTAATATCACTAGCTCTTTTTACATTTTTTTTATCTATTTTTATTTATTCGTTGATAAATTCTTCAGCTATTAATCAATTTGCTCTAAAAAAAGACAATTATATATCCATATCAATGGATATTGTGCCTAAAGAGCAAAAATCAGCTAAAAAAAGTGTACAAGCCACTCCTGTTGAAAGTTCAGTTTCAGAAATTCCACAAGATGTGGATGTAAATGACCTTTTCAGCGATGTGTGGACAAAGAAAATACAAAAGAAAAAAGTCCAACCTAAAGACTCAAAAAGAATTCAAGAGTTACAAAAAAAGATTAAAACTACTGAGTTAAACAGTGTAAATTCCTTAACAGAAAAGCTTAATGATTTAGAGAGTGAAAAATCAAATGAAGATAATTCTCCTTCGTCAACGGCAAATGAAGTTAATGAATATTTAGCTAAAATTCAAGCTTTAGTTTATAAATATTTTAATGTTCCTCCTAATTCTGAGGGACATAGTGTTATGGCATATATTGAGCTTAGTTCTATAGGTAAAGTAATGGATTTTAGAATCTTGACCTATTCCGCTAATGAGGCTTTAAATAGTGAAGTTGATAAAATAAAAAATAGACTTCAAAGTGTGGTATTTCCAATTAACCCACAAAATAAACAATTTGGAACAAAAGTTATACTAAAATCTAAGGAATAAATCTTGAAATTATTTTTGTCATTATTAATGCTATTTAGCTTCTCTTTTGCAGAAGATTCAACAATAGAAGTTATAAAAAGAGTTGATTCTCTACCATCTTTAGCCGTAGAAGATTCCTCAATCAGTTATGATGATACGTTTAAAAAGAGATTTTTCAAGTCTCTTGTAGCAGACATGAATGTTATATCTATATTTAATGTTGATAGACACTATAGAGAGACGCATTTTAATGACACGAGTGTGATCGTTGATAATAAAGATATGAAATATGTTCTCAGATACAAAATGTTTGAAGACGATAATGGTGCTTTAAATGTAGGTATTAAACTATTTAACGAAGATGAAATCGTTTTAAGTAAAAACTATAAAGTTTCAAGAAAAAATATATATATGTTTGTATCTCATGCAATTGCTTTTGATGTTAATGAATATATGGGAGAGCCATCAGTAGAGTGGATGAAAAGAAAGGTTATATTTTCTCGTATTGTAGCTCCTAAAAAGAGTGAGATAGTTATTGCTGATTATACTCTTACGTATCAACATACTATTGTTAATGGTGGTTTTAATGTGTTCCCTAAATGGGCAAGTAGAGCTCAAAACTCATTTTATTATACTGCTTTAGATACAAAGACTCCTACATTAAAACATGTTGATATAAGAACGGCAAAAGTAAAAAATATAATATCTTCAGATGGAATGATGGTGTGTTCTGACGTAAGTGATGATGGGAAAACACTTCTTTTGACTATGGCAAAAGATGGGCAGCCCGATGTTTATTCTTATAATGTCAATACAAATAAGTATTCGAGAGAGACGCGATATAATGGTATTGATGTAAACGCGCAGTTTATGAGTAAAAACAAGATAGTATTTATATCTAATAGATTAGGATATCCTAATGTCTTTTCAAAAAAAATAGGTTCAAGTGAAGTTGAACAGATGATCTACTATGGTAAAAGCAACTCTTCTTGTAGTGCTCATGGAGAATATATAGTATATAAAGCAAGAGAGAGTTCAAATGCTTTTAGTAGCAATACATTTAATCTTCACCTTATATCCACAAAAACAGATTTTATAAGAAGATTAACTGCTACAGGTGTTAATGAATTTCCAAGATTCTCCAAAGACGGAGATGCGATTATATTTATTAAAAACTACATGGCTCAAAGTTCTATAGGTATAATCAGACTCAAACATAATAAAAACTATCTTTTCCCTTTAAAATATGGGAGAGTTCAATCAATGGATTGGTAAATAGAAAAGTAAACAATAATTTACAACTTTGTTAGTATTCTTTTGCTATAATTCTCCCAATTTAAATTGAGGAATTCAAATATGAAAAATTTAGTGCTTTCTGGTGTTGTAGCGACACTTTTAGTGTTTAGTGGATGTAGTTCAAAAGATCCTGTAGTTGATGCACCCGCTCAAGAGGTTGAAGCTCCGGTAGCTCAAGAAATTCAAGCTGTTGAAACTGAAACTGTATCAAATGAGGATAGTCTTGTTAGTTCAGAAACAAATGAATTAAGCATGGGTGATTTAGAAGCTCAAATGTCATCTGTATACTTTGATTTTGACAAATTTAATATTAGATCTGATATGCAAGATGAAATCTCTACTAGTGCTTCAATTGCAAAAAGTACTGCGAGTGCTTTTAGTGTAAAACTTGAAGGTAACTGTGATGAATGGGGTAGTGATGAGTATAACTTCGCACTTGGTCTTAAACGTGCAAATGCAGTTAAAAAAGCTTTAGTGGCTGAAGGGATTGATGAGTCTCGTGTTGCTATGGTAAGTTATGGTGAAAGTAATCCTGTATGTAATGAAAAAACTAAAGATTGCTGGTCTAAAAATCGTCGTGTAGATTTCAAACTTCTTCCATAGTAATAGTATTAAATATATGAAACGCAGTGTACTAGTTGTATTGTTAACAACCGCTGTGCCACTTCTTTTAATCGGTGCCGAACCTTCTGCGTTTGGTGCCGGTGATCTTAGTAATTCTGAGCCGTATGGCCTAACTTCAAATGAAAAAATCATTCTTCAAAATAAAGATAAACTGCATAAAGTTACTGTAAAAAGTAATAATCAAGCAAATGAAGTTGAATCACTCAGAGAAAGAATAGATGGCTTACAAAGTATCATTGAGAGTTTAAATAGAAAAGCTCATAATAATAAAGTTAATTTAAGTCGATTAGATGAAGAAAACTCAATTAAATCTCAAAACAATGTTGAATATGAAAAAAGACTCAATGAAGTTGTTCAAGGGAATTCTGAAAATATAATAAAACTTAAAACTGTTATGACAGAAATTTCATTATTGGTTGATACTATTAATAAAGAGTATGTTACAAAGTCAGAATTTAATTCTTTAGTAAATGATGTGAACGATTTTAAATCTTTAATGGTTAAAGAATTGAAAGCTACATCTTCTGCAAGTAAACCTGCAACATCAGAATTAAGTAAAAAAACTAATGCTCAGATTGCTACTGAAGCAAAAGCATTTTATAATAAAAAATATTATACAAACGCTATTGAAAATTATGAACACTTGATTAAACAGAATTATAAACCAGCTTATGCACACTATATGATAGGTGAAATGAATTTCAAAAGAAAAAATTATGCAAATGCAATATCGTATTTCAAAAAAAGTTCTTCTCTTTATAGTAAAGCATCCTATATGCCAAAGTTAATGCTTCATACAGCAATATCTATGGATAATTCAAATGATAAAGAGAATGCTAAAAAATTCTTTCAAGCTGTAGTTTTAAAGTATCCAAATTCGAGCGAAGCACAAGAAGCTAAAAAATATTTATAAGTAAAATAGTATGGTTGATATTTTCAGCCATATCATAGATTATTATGTTAAAATCCAAAAAAACAAAATATAAAGGTTAATTAAAATGGCAATTGAAGCAAATCAAATAGTATCTATCGAGTACGAGGTACGTGATGGTGATAAAGTAGTAGATAGTAACGTTGGCGGAGCTCCACTAGTATTTATGTTTGGTAAAGGTCAGATTATTCCTGGTTTAGAGAGTGGATTATCTACAATGGCAATAGGTGAAAAAGGTGATATTCTTGTTAAGCCTGCAGATGCTTATGGTGAATATAATGCAGATGCAACTCAAGAAGTTCCTGCTGATCAATTTGCTGGAATAGATTTAGAAGTTGGTATGACTCTTTATGGTCAAGGTGAAGATGGTGGAACTGTTCANGTTACAGTTAAAGAAATTGGTACTGAAACAGTAATGATTGATTTTAATCATCCATTAGCAGGAAAAGAATTAATGTTCAGCGTTACTTTAAACAATGTTAGAGATGCTTCCGCTGAAGAAGCTATGACAGGTATTCCTGCTGAAAACAAGCAAGAAGAAGAAGGATGTTGTGGTACAGGTGGCGGCAGCAGCTGTGGATGTAACTAATTTTATAACTACTTCAAATGCTTCTTCTGAAGCATTTAAAACAGCGACTCTTTTAAAAACACTCAGCGTTAATGCTCTTATTATGGGTGAAGAAGGTGTTGGTAAAAAAAGTTTAGCTTCTTTTATACTTCCGAGTGCATCTATAGTTGATGCCTCTCATTTTGATGAACTTCTTGTAGCGCTTAAAAGTGTAGATGAAATTATTATAACTAACATAGACAATTCTCCTAATATTAAAAGATTAATTGATATAATAAATGCTGATTCAATCAGGGTAATAGCAACTTCAAAACAATCATTTAGTAATGAGTACATAGATGAGATTTTTAGTGTTAAATTTGATATTCCACCGCTCAAAGAGAGAATGCAAGATGTAGAACCTCTTGTGAGAAAATTTACGATGGAAGCCTCTTTACTATTTGGTGGAGATGAAAAGTTTAATATTGAAAATTTTAAACCAGACTTGAGTCAAAACGCCGACTCATTAAGAAGACAGGTTATGATAAGTTATCTATTACAAGATGTGAAAGATTTTGAACTGATGGATATAATTGAAAATTATCTATACTCAAAAATGGGAACAAATAGTGATTATAGAAATCTAATTTATATTTATGAAGTTCCATTGATTAGAGCTGGATTAAAGAAATTTAAATCACAACTTCAACTTTCTGATAAATTGGGTTTAAATAGAAATACACTAAGAAAAAAAATAGCAGAAAATAAACAGTATTTAAAGGATAATTAATGAAGAAAATAGCTATGATATTTGCAGGACAAGGTTCTCAAGCGGTGGGAATGGGTAAAGATTTTTATGAAAATTCTGAAATTGCACGTGAAATGTTTGATAAAGCGGGTGAAAGAATTGGAGTTGACTTTAAAGAGTTAATCTTTGAAGAAAATGAAAAGTTAGGACAGACTGCCTATACACAACCAGCAATTTTACTTGTTCAAATGATAGCTTATAAGCTTTTTAGGGATGCCTGTCCAGATGTTAAAGCCGAATTGTTTTTAGGTCACTCATTGGGTGAGTTTTCTGCTTTGTGTGCAAGTGGAGCTATTGATTATATTGATGCAGTTGAACTTGTCCATAAACGCGGTTCATTTATGCAATCAGCATGTGATGACATTGAAGCTGGTATGATGGCTATTGTGGGATTAGATGACAATACAGTTGAAAAAATTTGTTCTGATGCCCAAACAGAAGGTAAAAAAGTATGGCCAGCTAACTATAATCAAGATGGACAACTTGTTGTTGCCGGTATGAAAGCTGATTTATCTTCACTTGAACAAACTTTCAAAGATGCCGGTGCAAAACGCGCACTTCTTTTAAATATGTCAGTTGCATCTCACTGTGATATTTTAGCACCAGCACAAGAACTTTTAGCAGAGTTGATGAAGAGTATGATTCAAGATAGTTTTAGTGCTCCAATTATTTCAAATGTAACTACTAAAGCTTACTCTTCAAAGGATGAGGCAGTAGCATTATTGAAAGAGCAACTTGTTAAGCCTGTAAAATATAAACAATCAATTTTAGCAATCGCTGATAATGTTGATATGGCAATAGAATTTGGAAATGGCGTGGTCTTAAAAGGATTGAACCGTAGAATTGTGAAAGATTTACCAACTTTAAATATTTCAGATATGGCTTCATTAGAAAAAGTAAAAGAAGAAATCTGCTCTTAATATGAGAATAACGCTAGCTCAGACCTCACCTAAATTAAATCGTTCAAATTTAGGTGAAATTATTGATATTGTAAAAACAAATATGAGGGATAGTGATTTAATAGTTTTTCCTGAACTAGCTCTAAATGGCTATCTTTTACAAGATAAACTTTATGAAGATGCTTGGATTCTTGATGAATTACAAGAGTTACAAGAATTGAGTAAAAATATTGATGTTGTAGTTGGAGCAGCTCTTAGAGATTCGGATGTCTTTAGAAACGCAGCTCTTTATTTTTCAAAAGGTAAATTACTGAGTCAGCACAATAAAGTACATCTTCCAAACTATGGTATGTTTGAAGAAGCCCGTTATTTTAATGCTGGAAACGAGTTTGAAAGCTTTCGTCTAAAAGAGAAAAAAATCTCGATGTTAGTGTGTGAAGATTTATGGCACAAAAGCGTTCATCATGATTTAATAAAAGAAAATCCTGATTTAATTATAGCCTTAGTGGCTTCACCAGCACGTGGATTCAATAATGATGGTTTAGTCATACAAAAACAGTGGTATGAGATTATTCAAACAGTAGCCAAAGAGTGTAATGCTAAATTAATATTTGTTAATCGTGTAGGTTTTGAAGATGGTTTAGGCTTTTGGGGTGGTAGTGCTATTGTTAACGAAAACGCAGAGATAATTTATCAGTTACCAAACTATGAAAAATTAATTCAAACATTTGAAATTTAGGAAGTATAATGAGCAGTAAACCAAATGATCTTGGTCTGAAAATAGCTATTATGGGTGCTATGCCTGAAGAAATAGCTCCAATATTAGAAAAGTTAGGTCAATATAAAACTACGGAATATGCAGGAAATAAATACTATGAAGCATCTTATAAAGGTGTTGAATTAGTTATTGCATATTCAAAAATAGGCAAAGTTTTTTCTACTCTTACAGCTACTACGATGATAGAGCATTTTGGCGCAGAGAAACTTCTTTTCTCTGGTGTTGCCGGTGCAATATCTGAAACTCTTAAAGTGGGTGATTTGATAGTTGCAACAAAACTTGCTCAACATGACTTAGATATTACTGCGTTTGGTCATCCTTTTGGATATGTACCGGAGGGTGCAGTTTTTGTTGAAGCTGATAAGGATATGATAACTTTAAGTAAAGAAGTTGCAAAAGAAATGGGTAAGGTGGTTCAAGAAGGAATTATTGCTACTGGAGATCAGTTTGTTGCTAATGAAAAGAGAAAAAACTGGATAGGAACTGAGTTTAATGCAGATGCTTTAGAGATGGAAGGTGGCTCTGTTGCCGTTGTTTGTAATGCGCTTAATATACCGTTTTTTATTCTTCGAGCTATTAGTGATGCAGCGGATATGGATGCAAGTTTTTCATTTGATGAATTTTTAGAAACAAGTGCAGTAGAATCTGCAGAATTTGTAATGAAAATGGTTGATAAAATAATTGAGTAATACTTCGATAAAACTTTCTAAAAAGATAATGAGCAAACTCGGAAAGACAAATGCCGAGTTTACACTCATAGAAGAGGGTGATAAAATTCTTGTTGGACTTAGTGGAGGAAAAGATTCACTTACTATGATTCATGCGATGAAAGAGCAGCAGCGCCGTGCACCATTTAAATTCGATTTTGTTGCTGTAACTGTAGGCTATGGAATGGGTGAAAATTTTGAGAAACTTTCAGCGCATTGTAAAGAGCATGATATTCCTCATATTGTGCATGATACAAAAACATATGAACTTGCCAAAGATAAAATAAGAAAGAATTCATCATTTTGTAGTTTTTTTTCTCGTATGAGAAGAGGCTATCTCTATAGTGTTGCAAAAGAGCAAGGATGTAATAAAGTTGCGTTAGGTCATCATATGGATGATGCTGCAGAGAGTTTTTTTATGAATTTTATATATAATGGTCAAATGCGCTCTTTGGCTCCAAAATACAGAGCTGAAAATGGTTTAATAGTTATCCGTCCATTAATTCAAATGAGAGAACGACAGCTCTCTGCGTTTGTAAAAGATAATGAGATTGAAGCCATTGGAGATGAAGCTTGTCCAGCTATGCGTTTTGATGTAAAAATGCCACATGCAAGAGCAAATATGAAAGTGATGTTAGCAAAGATGGAACAAGATTTTCCACAACTTTTTACTTCTTTAAACGCAGCCTTTAAAAATATATCTGTAGATAGTTTTTTTATGCTTGAGGATTAATCCTCTAGTTCTTCGCAAATTACTACAGTTCCAGCTAATAAATCATGAAGTCCGCGTTTATCTTCTCGAAACGCAACCATTATAAAGCCAATTAGAAAGACAAGTGTAGAAACTATATAGCCAAATGAGCGTGTTATAGCCTGTTTATTGTCTATCTCTTTGAATGTTTTTGCATCGACTATCTTTATATGAACAAATTTCTTACCAGGTGTGGCACCGCGCCATCTTCTCCAAAATATTATAGTGACAATTAATACACTTATTTCAAAAAGTAATTCCCATTTTAATGATGTTTGAGGCTGGTTGGCGAGTGCTTTATCTGCGTTTCCACTCATTGCATAAGCTATATTTTGTTGATATTGGGAGAAGTCAAACCAATTACCATCACTTAAAAAATAAATGAGTATTGCAACTGGTAGAGCTAAGAAGAGAGTATCTAAGAACGAAGCAAGAAAACGAATCCAAAATCCAGCATATTTTACTTCATTCATTAGGTTTCCTTGAAAATATTCTGCCTCGTTAGAGGCAAGTTTTAGAAGCTCTAGTGGCTAATATAAGAGAGATGAAGTTGGTGTTCATCTTTGTGTTATACGTGATAATTCGGAGCTTCCTGAGTGATGATAACATCATGAACATGAGACTCTTTAAGTCCTGCACTTGTAATCTCTACAAATTCAGCTTTATCCCAGAACATCTCAATAGTTTCGCTACCACAGTAACCCATAGATGCACGAAGTCCACCCATCATTTGGTGAACTATTCCAGCGATTGAACCTCTAAAAGGGACACGACCCTCAATTCCTTCAGGTACTAGCTTGTCTGCAGCAGTTCCCTCTTGAAAATATCTGTCATTTGAACCTTTTTGCATAGCTCCAATAGAACCCATACCACGGTATGACTTGTATTGACGACCTTGAAACATAATTGTATCACCAGGAGACTCTTCAGTACCTGCTAAAAGTGAGCCTGCCATAACACACGATGCACCAACAGCAAGAGCTTTTGCAATATCTCCAGAATATTTAATACCACCATCAGCAATTATAGGTACACCATGCTTGCGAGCAGCTTCGGAACACTCATCAATAGCAGAAATCTGAGGAACACCAACACCTGCAACAATACGAGTAGTACAGATTGAGCCTGGTCCAATTCCAACTTTTACGCCATCAGCTCCAGCTTTTATAAGAGCTTCTGTAGCTTCAGCAGTAGCAATATTTCCTGCAATAACATCAACTTCCATTGTCTCTTTAATTTTACGAACTGTGTCAAGAATACCTTTTGAATGGCCATGAGCAGAGTCAAGGACTAAGACATCAGCACCAGCATTAACAAGTGCTTTTGCACGATCTAGTTGCCCAACACCAATAGCAGCTCCAACAACAAGACGACCAAAAGCATCTTTATTAGAATTTGGATATTCTATTCGTTTTTTAATATCTTTGATTGTCACTAGACCTTTTAAGAAACCTTCTTCATCAATAATAGGAAGCTTTTCAATTTTATTTTTATGCATAATATCAGCTGCATCATCAAGTGAAATTCCTTTAGAAGCAGTTATTAATGGCATTTTTGTCATTGTCTGGGATGCAAGTTTTTTCATATCTTTTTCAAATCTCATATCACGATTTGTTAAAATACCAAGAAGTTTGTTGTGACCATCAACAACAGGAACACCAGAAATTTTATACTCACGCATTAATTTTTCAGCATCAGCTAAAGTTGCATCTGGGTGAACAAAAATAGGATCTATAATAACTCCGCTTTCACTTTTTTTAACTTTTGTCACTTGTTTACATTGTGTTTTAATATCCATGTTTTTATGAATAATTCCTATTCCGCCAAGTCTTGCCATAGCTATTGCAGCACGATGCTCAGTTACAGTATCCATAGCTGCAGAAACCATAGGAATCTTCAGGCTAATATTACGAGTAAGTTTACTCTCTAATGATACTTCTTTTGGTAATACTTCAGAATATTGTGGTACCAACAATACGTCTTCAAATGTTAGTGCGCGTTTACGAATTCTCATGGGGTTCCTTTTAAGAGCAAGATAGTTAATAATTTCGCGATTGTATCTTTTTTGTTGTTAAAAAGAGGTAAAAGACTTTTTATTTTATAACCAATAACGCGGATAGTGTCTTTTTGGATTATTTGAAAAATTGTTTACGATTAAAGCTATGAATAACAAGATAAGTGCACCTAGAGCAATAGGAGATAAAACATATAAATAACCTAAATTATGAATTGTATCGCTTCCAATAACTGCGATTAGTGCAGTGGCTCCACCTGGAGGGTGTAGTGTGCGAGTATAATGCATCATAGCTATTGATAAAGATACTGCTAACGCACCTAGTATTGAAACATCTAAATGAATAAATTTGTAAATTGAAATACCTATAATGGCAGATACGATATGACCGCCTATTAAATTTCTTGGTTGAGCAAAATCGGATTGTGGAGCACCATATATGAGTACTGCCGAAGCACCAAAAGAGCCTACTATAAATAGACTATTAAACATACCTAAATGCATTATATCAGGAACAATAGATACAAAAAGAATACCAAAAAATGCACCAATCCATGACCATATAATTTTACTAAATTGTTTTCTAGGAGGAGATTTTTCAAATCCTTTCATTTTGCTAAAATATTGTTTAACTACTGTCAAATTATTCCTTCTTAAAGAGAAAAACTAGTTTCTTAGGTGAAAATATTAGTTTAAGCCTTTAGCTGTTTCTCTAAACTAAGTGAACCATCAAAAAGAGTCTGTTCATTGTAAGCAGCAGCAATTAATTGAAGCCCAACTGGCATGCCGTCTGCTGATTTTGAGATAGGAAGAGAAAGGGCAGGTAAGCCTGCAAGATTGACACTAATAGAGTATATATCACTTAGATACATATCCATTGGATTATCAAGTTCTCCAAATTTAGGTGCTGTCCCTGGTGCGATTGGAGATAAAATTAAATCTACATCTTCAAATATTTTTGCATATGCATCTTTGATGATATGTCTTGTTTTTTGTGCTTTTACATAATAGGCTTCATAATAACCACTTGAAAGTACAAAGTTACCAAGCATTATACGGCGTTTTACTTCATCACCAAAACCATTACTACGAGTTTGAATAAAGGTGTCTTCTAAATTTTTACCCTCTACACGATTGCCATAACGGATACCATCATATCTCGCTAAGTTTGTAGTAGCTTCAGCAGTTGCAGTTATGTAATATGCGGAGATATCAAATTTTGCATCCATCATTTCACGTTCAACTATAGTGTGTCCCTGTTTCTTTAGTGCTTCAATGGCTGTTGCATATGCATCTTTAATATCTTGACTAGCGTTTTGAATATATTTTGGAAGTATAGCGATTGTGAGTTTTCTCTCTGGATTTAGGTTTGGAGTTACTTTATCATCCATCATTGCATTTGTTGAATCTTTTTTATCCGAACCACTGATGATGTCGTAAAGAATTGCTGCATCTTCAACATTTTGGGTCATCGGGCCTATTTGATCGAGCGAAGAAGCATAAGCTCCTAAACCATAACGAGATACACGACCATAAGTTGGTTTCATACCTACAATTCCACAAAACGCAGCAGGTTGACGAATACTTCCACCCGTATCACTTCCTAAAGCCGCAATAGCTAAACCAGCAGCAACAGCAGCCGCTGAACCACCAGAACTACCACCAGGAACGCAGTCTGAATTGTGTGGGTTGAGGGTTTTACCGTAAAAACTGGATTCAGTAGTTGAGCCCATTGCAAATTCATCCATATTTGTTCTACCAAATGGACTTAAACCAGCTTCTCTCATTTTATTTATGACAGTCGCATTATATGGAGCTATGTAACCTTGAAGTATATTTGAACCAGAAGTTACAGACCAATCTTTAACTTGAATGTTGTCCTTAATTGCAATAGGTACACCATCTCCAACATTGTTAATATCTATATATGCATTTAACTCAGGACGAGCTTCAATTTTTGCTTTTAAATTTTTTTTAAACTTATTTAATTCTTCTTCATTTAATGCAAGAGCTTCTTTTAATGTAATCACTAAATTTCCTTATTTAAATTTTTTAACTAAAAATATACCGATAGCAACACAAACAAATATCAGAGCGATAGAGACGCCAATAAAAGTAAATGTTACTGGTTCTGAAAAGTTAGGCACCTACAACTTCTTCACATCTTTTACATGTAGTGTCTTCAGTTTGTGCTTGATACTTCCAACATCTAGGACATTTATGAGCAGTTGCTTTAGCTATTATAAACTTGTCTCCGTCTACTTCAAAACTACCTAGTTCTTCTATTGTATCTGCGTTTGAAACAGAAGATACAACAAACCAGTCTTCAGCATCTACTGCGTTTAGTGCCAGTGCAACATCTGATTCAGTAGAAATAACTAATTCTAAAGTATTTTTAATAATTTTTTCTTTTTTAAGTTTATCAACTATAGAACCAAAGCCTTCACGTGCTTTGGTCATATACACAGCGTTGAAGTTTGCCTCTCCTGTAGTAATAGGCTCATAAACTAAATCAAAAATAGTCTCTGCTTCACCTTTAATAATTTTTGGAGCATGTTCAATAATTTCATCTGCTGTATACGTTATAATCGGTGCCATAAGTAAAAGTAAAGATTTAGTTATCATAGCCATAGCACTTTGAGAAGCCATTCTTCTTGGATCATTCTGAGCATTACAATAAAGAGAATCTTTAGTCATATCTATATACATACCACTTAACTCATTTGCTATAAAATTGTTAAGTATACTCATCCCATGAACAAAGTTATATTCTGAGAATGATTTATGAACATCCTTAAATACAGAACTTGATACATCTAAAATCCATTTATCTAATGCACCCATATTTTCATAAGGAGTCAGTGTCTCTAAATCATTTATATTAGCTAGCATAATTCTAAAAGTATTTCTTAGTTTACGATAGTTTTCACTTATCTGTTTTAAAATACCTTGAGATATTTTCAAGTCACCTTGATAATCTGAAGAGGCTACCCATAAACGCAGTATCTCACTTCCATACTCTTTTAAAACTTTATCTGGAGCAATAACATTACCTTTTGACTTAGACATTTTTTCGCCCTTGTCATCAACTGTAAAACCATGAGTTAGTACACCTTTATAGGGTGCTTTATGTTCAATAGCACATGAAAGAAATAGAGATGATTGGAACCAACCACGATGTTGATCTGAGCCCTCTACATATAAATCTGCTTGATACTCACCAGCATCATAGTTTCTTGATTTTAAAACTGAATTCCAAGTTGAGCCAGAGTCAAACCAAACATCTAAAATATCATTTACTTTTTCAACTTCATCTGCTTTATAGCCAGAACCAGGATATAAAAGATCTTCTATTGACATGGAGTACCAAGCATCACTTCCTTTCATTTCAAAAATCATTGCTACATAGTTTAGGACTTTTTCATCAAAAATCACTTCTTGGGTAGCTTTTACTCTAAAAAATGCAATGGGAACACCCCAGTCACGTTGACGAGAGATACACCAATCAGGACGATTTTCAACCATAGAATTTAATCTTCTTCTTCCTGTTTGAGGAATGAAAAGAGTTTTTTCTACTTCACTTAGGGCTATATCTCTAAGCGTTTTGTTTTCGCCTTCTGGCTTCTCATCTACAGAGATGAACCACTGTTTGGTTGCTCTGAAAATTAGTGGAGTATGGCTTCTCCAACAATGTGGATAAGAGTGTGTGAATTTAGTCTCATATAAAAGTGAATCACCTAAAAGTTCTAAAATTCTATCATTACATTTAAAAATTAATTGACCAACAAATTCTTGGGGATTTGGAAGAAGTTTCTCTTTTACAATTGTTTCATCAAAGCAACCAGTCTCATCAACAGGCATAACAACTTCAAGGTCATATTTTAATCCAACGCGATAGTCATCTTCACCGTGTCCAGGAGCAGTATGAACACCACCTGTACCACTATCCATAAGTACATGGTCACCTAAAACAACTTTTGAAGTTCTGCCATTTAATGGATTTATTGCTACTTGGTTTTCAAATGTTTTAGAGTCTATCTCTCTTTCAATCTCACCTTTTACAACGCCTAACTCCAGTAATGATTCAAAAAGAGCTTTTGCAACGATGTATCCATCTGTTGTAAGAACATATTTTTCTTCTGGGTGGAGTGAGATACCAGTATTTGAAGGAAGAGTCCAAGGTGTAGTAGTCCAGATAACAAGTGCAGCTTTCTTTCCAACTAAATTAGAAGCAGCTTTTGCTTCCTCGCTTAACTCAAACGCAACATAGATAGAGTGAGACTCTTTGTCCTCATATTCTACTTCTGCTTCTGCTAGTGCCGTTCTCTCAGCCCATGACCAATATACAGGTTTGCTACGCTCAATTAAAAGACCTTTTTTAGCAACACTACAGAGTGTACGGTAAATATTTGCTTCAAATTTATAGTCCATAGTTACATAAGGATTTTCCCAGTCAGCTAAAATGCCAAGAGTTTTAAATTCCTCTTTTTGAATATCTACAAATTTACGTGCGTGAGCTCGACAAAGTTCTCTAACTTTTGCTACTTCTAAAAGTTCTTTTTTCTTTTTGCCACCAAGTTTTTTCTCAACTTGTTGTTCGATTGGAAGACCGTGACAATCCCAACCTGGAGTAAAACGCACAGACTTTCCATCAAAGTAATTATGTTTNACGATGATATCTTTTAAAACCTTGTTCAGAGCATGACCAATATGAATGTTGCCATTTGCATATGGAGGGCCATCATGAAGTGAAAATTTAGGAGCATCTTTACGATTAGCCTTCATTTTTTCGTATATTTTGTTTTCATCCCAAGACGCATAACGTTTAGGTTCATTGTTGATTAGGTTACCACGCATGGCAAAATTTGTAGTCGGTAAAAGTAGTGTATCTTTGTAGTCCATCTGTACCTCGAAAATTATATAAAAGTTTTGCATTATACATATAATGTGTTTAAAAGCTTCTTTAAATAGTGATAATAGTGATATAATAAGCAGAAGAAAATTCGTATAATAAGGCTACATATAGTATGAAACTACATCTTATCTTTATCGGTAATAAATTTGTATATAACAAATCTTTAAGAGAATACATTCTAAGAAAAATAGAACAAAAAACGGATTTTATAGATTCTATAACTTACTTTAAAGAGGGTGACAACTCTATGTTTTTGTCTTTAGAAGAAGAGTTGAACTCTTATGATAATCTTATCATGGTTACTACTAAACAAAATTTTTCTACTATTGGAAAACTTATCTGTACAGCTACAAGTGATAATCAAATACTTCAAGATGGAATGCTGTTACCACAGAAATGTTCAATCTTTGAAGATAGAAGTTATCTTTTAGAATATAAAAATTCTGTTACAAATGTTATACAGATGGATGAGGGTCAAGATATGCCTTCTGTATTACTACAAAACAAAACTTCTAGAGACACAATTCATGTTTTTGAAGAATCTAGAGATACTATCATAGCTATATTAAATCCAATAGCACAAACATATGATGTGTCCATAAATGTAGTTCAAGAAATAGAGGGGTGGCAACAAATCAATATATCAAGTAATAGATATGGTGATATTTCAAATTTTATAAATTCTGCTAAACAATTATTACCCCAACAATTGATAACAGGATCCAATATAGCTGAGTATATTATACAAAGGCTCTCCGCTGTGCAAAAAAAAGTGACCTTTGCTGAGAGTTGTAGTGGTGGATTGCTGAGTTACTATTTTACGAAAAATAACGGAGCATCAAATATATTAAATGGTTCATTAGTTACATATTCAAATGAATTAAAAGAGAATTGGCTTGCTGTTGGTCATGATACATTAGAAAAACATGGCGCGGTCAGTGAAGAAGTAGTAAGCGAGATGAGTGATGGGGCTTTGGATGTTAGTGGCGCTGATTATGCAATTTCTATTAGTGGAATAGCGGGAGATACGGGGGGAACAAAGTATAAACCTGTAGGTACCGTATATATAGGTGTAAGAAGTAAAAACGCAAACATAGAAGAACGTATACATTTCAATGGCGATAGAAATTATGTACAGTATCAAAGTGTGCTATATGCCGTTAAAATGCTCCTTCTTATAGATAAAGATGTCTTTTTCTAAATTTAGCACAAAATATCTTGACATATAAAATCTATTTGTCTATAATTTCGACCTCTTAACAATAAGAGGCAAAAGTCTTGTTAGCTCAGCTGGTAGAGCACGTCACTTTTAATGATGTGGCCGATGGTTCGAATCCATCACAGGACACCATTTTAAACTTTAAATATTATATGCGGTGGTAGTTCAGTTGGTTAGAATACCTGCCTGTCACGCAGGGGGTCGCGAGTTCGAGTCTCGTCCACCGCGCCATATGTTTTAGTTTAAATGGGCGCTTAGCTCAGTTGGTAGAGCGCTACCCTTACAAGGTAGATGTCACTGGTTCGAGTCCAGTAGTGCCCACCATTCACAAAACCTTTTGTTAATGAAAGTGACCCTTTCGTCTAGTGGCCAAGGACACTATCACTTCATGGTAGTAACAGAGGTTCAAATCCTTTAGGGGTCGCCAATTATTGGTGTTGTAACATATTTAAAAATGGGCGCTTAGCTCAGTTGGTAGAGCGCTACCCTTACAAGGTAGATGTCACTGGTTCGAGTCCAGTAGTGCCCACCATTTTTGATTATTTGCACTTAAGCTTTTAGCTCACGTACTTTAGTACGCTTCGCCAAAATCTTTTAGCACAACTAATTCAAAAACAATTCTTTTATTATTAAATTCTTGATTTTTGTTTTAATCAAGGCAGGTTCTTGAGTGAATGAGGAACATAGTTAAACTATGTGACGATTGAGCGAAAGGTTCTAACGCCAAGAAAAGCAAAAAGCACAATTTAAATGCGCGGTGGTAGTTCAGTTGGTTAGAATACCTGCCTGTCACGCAGGGGGTCGCGAGTTCGAGTCTCGTCCACCGCGCCACTTCTTTTTTGTTTATTTGCACTTAAAATCCCGACTCACATACTATAGTATGCTTCGCCGAAATTTTTAGCACAACTAATCCAAAAANAAGACCACATTCGCCGACATAGCTCAGTTGGCTAGAGCAGCTGATTTGTAATCAGCAGGCCCGGGGTTCAAATCCTCGTGTCGGCACCATCTTTCAAAAATTCGTAAATTATTTAAACGAAGCTTTTCGTTCCTCTTGCATCATACATATCTTTATATCTGAATGTAATGAGATTTTGCATAATTGCAAAGAGAATAATAAAGTTTATAAAACTGCTTCCTCCATAACTAAACATGGGTAGAGGAACACCTACAACTGGTGCGTAACCTATAGTCATAGCGATATTAACCCCCATATATATAAAAATCATAAATGAAATTGATACGGTTACTACTTTGATGTAGTAATCTTTGTTAAAGACACTTAGGCTAAGCAGATGCAGAATAAGCATGACATAAAGCAGTATGAGTGCTAAAGCACCTAAAAATCCTGTTCTTTCAACTACAAACGCAAAGATAAAGTCACTTGTTGCAATAGGTAGAAAACGCATTTGCGTTTGTGTGGCATCATCTTTATCTTTCCCTGTCCAACCACCTGAGCCAATAGCAATGATTGATTGTTCAACATGGTATGATGGCTTTTCACTCAAAAAATCATTAATTCTTACTTTTTGATAATCATGAAGTAAAAATTTATATGCTATTGGAGAAAATAAAAGAATAGCTGCAATAATAGTCGCCCATATTTTCCAGTATACTCCAACAAAAAAAAGAACACCATATCCTATAAGAAGTAACACCAATGCAGTACCAAGGTCTGGCTCTTTGGCTATGAGAATAAATGGAAGAAGTATATAGGAACTAAGTATTAAAAAGTCTTTGAGTTTATAACCTTGTAGTGTAGGCGGTCTCTTGTTAATAAGATACGCAAGCATTAAAATAAGTGCAGGTTTTACAAATTCTGATGGTTGTATGGTTGCGTTTATAAAAGGTATATCTATCCATCTTTGTGCACCAAGACGAGCATGTCCAAAAAATTCAACAGCCAAAAGTAAAATGATGTTTACCCAGTAGATAAGTGGTATCAACCAGCTCATTCGACGTATAGGAAGCAAAAAAATTACAATAAACGCTAAAAATGCAATACCAACATAAGCGCTTTGTTTCTGGGCAAGTGCGGGAACAACTTCTCCAATTAGTAAATTTGAAACTATCACTAAAGGTATGATAAGAATGATAGAAAAAAAGTCAAATTGTGCTAAAATACTCTTATCAAATCTCCACAAATTTATAACTCCATATTATTTTATAAAATTGTATCACAAAAGGAACATAATGAGAGAAACAAAAAGCTATGTTTGTAGTTTAGCCCAAAGATTAGATACATTTTTAGCATCAGAGATAGAGCAAACCCGTTCTCAAATAGCGCAACTAATAAAGCACGATTGCGTTTGGGTTGATGGGAAAAAAGTCGCACGTCCAGGTGTAAAATTAAAACCAAAACAGACCGTAAAAGTGGAGTTTCCAGAGGCAAAGCAAGAAAAAGCTCTTGCTGTTGATTTTGACGTTGAAATTCTTTATGAAGATGATGATGTTTTAGTAATCAATAAACCTAGTGGAGTTACTGTTCACCCGGCACCAAGTGTCAAAGAAGCCACTTTAGTTGATTGGTTAAAACACAAAGGTATCAGACTCTCAACAATCAGTGGGGAAGAAAGACATGGTATTGTCCACCGTTTAGATAAAGGTACAAGTGGAACTATGGTTGTTGCAAAAAATAATAAAGCGCATGAGTTTTTATCCGAACAACTTCAAGATAAGAGTATGGGTAGATATTATATAGCAATTATTGCACCGCCTTTAAAAGAAGATATTACAGTCATAGAATCAAACATAGGAAGAAGTTCTCATAATCGTTTAAAAATGGCTTGTGGATTAGAGCATGGTAAATATGCAAAAACTATGTTTAAATCATTAGCTTTAAGTAATGACGAAAGAAGTCAATTAATAGCCTGTAAACTTTTTACAGGAAGAACGCATCAGATACGTGTTCATTTAGAGAGCATGAACCGTCATATCTTAGGTGATCATATCTATGCTGTTAGCCCAAAAATAGAGAAATCGGAACGAATTATGCTTCATGCATATATAATTTATTTCATTCATCCAACAACGAAAGAGAGATTGTCTTTTTGTGCAGAATTTGATGATATAATGAAAGAGAGTTTAGATAAAAAATTTAATTTGGAGATAATAAATGAAGTTATGGAGACTAACAACATTTTGCGCAGCTTCCCTTCTAATTCTTAGTGGCTGTGGTGGTGCTACACCAAAACCAAAAGAAGATGTAGTTGTTGATGCAACTCTTCCTGTAGTAACACTCACTAAAAATGGCACAGTTGTTGATATGAAAACAATCGCTTTTGAATGGGAAAGTATTACAGACCCTAGAGTAAAAGGTATTTATGTTTATAAAAAAAGCCCTTCTACTCAAGAAGAACCAAACAAATTAGAATATTATAAGACTTTACAAAGTAGGTTTACAACTCACTATGTAGATACAGATGTTTTGCCAGACAAGAAATATAGCTATGCCTTTAAGACATTTTCTAAAGAAGCAGAGGGTCAGCAGAGTCGTGTAATTGTTTTAAATTCTTTGCCTGTTTTAGAATCGGTATCTTGGATTTACAGTGTTACCGGAATGCCAAGATCAGCAAAAATAATCTGGAGACCGCATGTAAACCAGAGAGTAAAATCATACGTTATTGAGAGAAAAACACTTGAAGAAGAACAGTGGAGTAGACTTGCTACGGTTGATGGNAGACTAAATGTAGAGTATATAGATTTAGATTTAAAAGATAATTTTGTATATAATTATCGTGTATTAGTCAATACATATGATGGTATTCTCTCTTCACCAAGTCAAATTGTCAAAGTAATAACTAAGGCGCTTCCAAAAGGTGTTACGGAGATAGTTACAACTAGAAATCTTCCAAAAAAGATAAAACTTACTTGGGACAAATCAGAAATAGAAGATTTTGCTTTTTATCATGTATACAGATCTGAAAGTGTTGATGGTTCTTATGATTTAATTGCAAAATTACATAACAATAAATTTGAAGATAAAATTTCAGAAGATGGAAAAAGCTATTTTTATAGAGTAAGTGTAGTTGATAAAGATGGACTAGAATCTAATCATGAAAAATTATCAATGCAAGGTATGACACTTCAAAGACCAGATGCTCCAGCCGTTGTAAAAGCAAATGAAGTTGGTAAAAGTATTGAGATCACATGGAGTAATGTTGATTCAAGAAGTAAAACTTTTACAGTTGCTAAATCCTACAATAAAAGTTGGATGGATACAGTTAATCAAGATTTTAAGGGTATTAAGGGTCGAAAATTTATTGATAAAGATGTTTTACCCGGTTCAGAATATGTATATGTTGTTTATGGTGTCGATGAAAATGGCATAAAATCTGAACCGAGTATAGCTATTAAAATTAAAACTACAGAGTCAAATGAAATTATACCCGTTGCCAAAAAAGCAGTTCAAGAAGAAATTATAAATGCTCCTGTTCAAGAAAATGAACCTGTAGAGATAATTTCACCAGTACAAGATTTAGATTTAAACGAGATTTAATGCCACATTTACATATAGAAAAGTTCAAAGAGATAGAGTACCCTCAGGTTCAAGATGAGGTTACTTTTAACTTTGTCGCGGTAAATTCAAATCATGATGATGAGAAGTTAATTTCAGTGACAGTTGAGAATGAAGATTTCTTTTTGCTTGTTAAAGATGAAAATGAAAGATCTTTGTTAAAGTCAGACAAGCTTACTAGACCGGCTTCTATATATAATGTTCATCGTGCACTTTTAGCTTATGCAAAGATAGCAAACTTAAATGTGATATCTTCAAATGTGCCAGAGTATCAAAAAAATATTCATCTCCAAGATGTCAATGCACTTAAAAAAATAGAATTTTTTGCAGAGACTTTTCCAAGTGATAGGGAAGTGAGAATAGAAGTTGGATTTGGTTCGGGTCGTCATCTCCTCCATCAAGCAGTTACTAACCCTGACATACTTTTTATCGGTATAGAAATTCATAGACCATCTATAGAACAGGTATTAAAACAGGTAAGTATTCAAAATTTAGATAACTTACTTGTTCTTGATTATGATGCAAGATTGTTTATGGAATTGGTTCCATCAAATATAGTAGGAAAAGTCTATGTTCATTTTCCAGTGCCATGGGATAAGAAACCTCACAGAAGAGTTATATCAACATCATTTATTGAAGAAGTTAGACGAGTTTTAAAGGTTGATGGAAGACTTGAACTCCGTACAGATAGTGAAAATTATTATGCTTATTCTTATGAAACCTTTATTGCGTTTAACAAAACGATACTTCATATTAATAAGAACAGAGATATTGCTATCAGTTCTAAGTATGAAGATCGATGGAAAAAAATGGAAAAAAATATTTATGATGTTACTATGATAAATGAAGAAGAATCTTCTGCTTTGGTTATAGAAGGTGATTTTAGCTTTAGAAAGTTTTCTGCATCCTTTGATGATATTATAAAGCTTCACGCAACAACACAAAAATTCGAGGGTGGATTTATTCATTTTGAAAGAGTGTATAAAATAAAAAATGGTGTTATGATGCGTGTATCTATGGGTAGTTTTGATAGACCAGAGCACACATATGTCATTATAGAAACAAATAAGATATCGTACTATCCTGAGATTCCACTCAAATCAAAAAGCAATGTAAGTGCACATAAGTTTTTAGATAAGGTTATCAATGGATAAGGTAATTATCGCTGATAATTTATCATTGTCATATTCAAACAATGAAACAATTATCAATAAGGCAAATTTCTCCATAAATTCCAGTGATTTTATATTTATTACTGGAGCGAGTGGTAGCGGAAAATCAACACTTTTAAAATCTCTTTATGGCGCTTTAAAACCAAAAGAAGGAAGTTTAGTTGTCGGTGGTGTTGAACTTCGTGGTGTCTCAAATAGTAAACTTAATTTTCTAAGAAAGCATATTGGTATTGTTTTTCAAGATTATAAACTTGTAAAAGAGTGGACTATTGAAAAAAATATTATGCTACCGCTTATTATTAACGGATATGAAAAAACAATCACTCAAAATCAGGTTGATTCTTTGCTAAAACATGTGCGTTTAAAACATCAGTCAGGTAAATATCCACTAGAACTTAGCGGTGGTGAGCAGCAGCGTGTAGCAATGGCAAGAGCGCTTTCACATAATCCTATACTTGTCTTAGCCGATGAGCCGACGGGTAACCTTGATGACTATTCATCACAACTTATTTGGAATCTTTTAGAGGGCGCAAATACACAGTTAAAGACTACTGTCATAGTTGTAACTCACCATATTCCAGAAACGATGAATGTTGATTATAAACACTTTCATATTGAGTATGGGAGTATTCATGAAGTCAGTTAAAAATCATCTCTCTTTAGTTATTGCACTTTTAAGTATACTTTTTTCTCTACAGGTATTTATTATTGTCGACAGATCTATAGACTCTTATAAAATAAACTTGGCTAATAATTACTCTGTAGTCGTAGTAGCGCAAAAAAACTTAAACGCTGTAGATGTTATTAACGCAAATAAAATTATAGAAGATATTTCTGAACTCGAACCAGATTCAGTCATAAAAAAGTTAGATACAGGAATGACAGCTAAAAATATTCAACTGTTAAAATTAACACTTCCAAAATTTTATAAGATTACACTTACCCATTATCCAACTCCAAAAGAGATTGATAAATTAACAAAAAATCTTTTAAGTGATAAAGTAATTGTAAAAGTAGAAAATTTTTCACATAATCATGACACGATCTATAAGCTTTTACTTCTCTTTAAATCGGTAATCTCTGTTTTTTCAGTCTCTATATTGATAGTTACAACGCTTCTTATCTTTAAAGAACTTAGAATATGGCAGTTTAAGCATAATGAGCGTATGAGTATCATGGGGCTTTTTGGAGCTCCTATATGGTTGCGTTCTGCTGTTTTATTTAGGTTGTCAATTGTTGATGCTTTAATCGCGAGTGCTTTAGCATTTGGNATTTTTTCATATATGTCATCTAACGCATGGATACTTAGTCAGTTCCAATATATAGGCATAAATATTATGATATTTGATCCAGTATATGATTTTTTAATTCTTTTGAGTGTAGCAGTATTTTTATCAATCATGCTTGCTTCATTAATTGTATTAGGGCATAAAGAAGAGGTATGATTCGTTTATTTATATCCCTATTTTTAATTGTCTCTTTTTTAAATGCCAAAGATAATGTAGATAAAAAAATTTCTAAAACAGCTTCTAAAATAAGTTCATTTTCTAAAAACTACTCTAAGATTAATAAAAAAATGGCAAAAACTGCAAAGGCTATTTTAAAGCAAAAAAAAGAGCTTGAAAAGCAAAATATATATCTTGATAAACTTGAAAAAGAGTTAAAAGATAAAGAGAGCAGTTATCAAGACAATACAAGCCAACTTGTTCAGTTAAAAGAGTATCAGGGTGTATTGAAAAAAGAACAAGATGCCATAGAAGAAGAACTTGTTTTTGTGATAGCACAAAGCGTTTCACTATCGGTCATATTAGATACAGAGTATGCAGTAAACGCAGATTCACTTATTGAGTTTGAAGTTTTAAATAGTATGCTTGAAAAGTCGAAGAAAAGGGCGAGTAATTTAAATAAAAAGTTTTATTCTAATGCAAAAAATATAGATGAATTAAAAAACCATACAGACTCCTTAGAAGTTGCTATAAATAATATTGATAAAAAAAGAAAAGATTTAATAAAAACTAAAAAAGCCAATAAAAAAGCTCTGAATAAGCTTGAATTAGCAAAAAATTCATACAAAAAAGAGTTACAACAGTTAATTAAAAAGCAAAATGCATTAAAGAAAACACTTGCAAAATTAAATATAATAAAAGTTGATAAAATAAGAAAAGCAAAAGAAGAGGAAGAGAGGAATGCAGCTTTTAGAAACAAAAATATAGTCTCTAATGATAATCTTCCTAAAGTTAAAAAACATGGAAGCAGTTATCAAAGCGTAAAAACTAAAAAGTATAGAGGTTCAAAAACAATTGCTCCATTAGATGCATACTCAATTGTCAAAAAATATGGTACCTATACTGATCCGATTTATGGCATTAAAATATTTAATGAATCTATTTCTTTGAAGCCAAAAAATTCAAACGCAAAAGTTAAAACTGTATTTAATGGTAAAGTAATATATGCAGATAAAACTGCTGTTTTAAACAATATTGTAATTGTTGAACATTCAGGTGGTTTACATACTATCTATGCGAATTTATCACAAATTTCTCCAAATATAAAAAAAGGTAAAAAAATTAAAAAAGGGTATACAATTGGACGTGTTAGTGATGAACTTGTATTTGAGGTGACACAAAAATCTTTTCATATTAACCCAATAAGACTCTTTCAGTAAGGTACTTAATATTTTATTAATTTATGAGAAGATATAATAGTGTTAATTATGAACAGGATATGTTATGGATGAATTAAAAGAGAAGAATACTGAACAACGTAATATGTACTATTATAATCAAATTCTTAATGCTGAGCGAAATAAAAAGGCGGCTCAGACGAGAAAGACTAAAGCGAAGAGTTTTGCTTCAAAAAAAGTTGATTTCAAAGATTATATTTATGTTCCAGAAGAGTGGGAAGGTGTCGCCTATGCTCTGTACATTCTTTTAATTCCGTATATAGTTGGAAATATATTTTTATTTTTAACTATTGCTAGAGGAAATATTGATAGTTACACAATGCTTGATACATCTGCGTTTCTTATAGTATGGGCGATTGGATATGAAATTACTGCTATCTTTATGCTTATTTGGATAACTATAATGTTCTTACAATATGACGGGGAAGATGAGGACTAAAGTTCAGATATTTAAAATATTATCAATTTTAGATATAATTTCAAAAAAATAAAACAGAGAAATTTATGAACTTTATACAAACTCGCGGATTCGATACAAGCAAACCACAAACAGTTACATTTTCACAAGCAATTTTATCTCCTATAGCTTCTTTTGGTGGTCTATATGTACCAGAAACTCTTCCTAGCTTAGGTTTAGATTTTTTAAATAAACATATCAACTCATCATATAAAGAGTTAGCTTCAGATCTTTTATCCCGTTTTGAGATAGATATAGAACAAAGTGTTATAAATGAAGCCCTAGATTTGTATGATAATTTTGATGATAAAAACAATCCCGTACCTGTTGTAAAAATAAAAGAAAATCTTTTTGTAAGTGAATTGTACCACGGTCCTACGCGTGCATTTAAAGATATGGCACTCCAGCCTTTTGGACATATTCTTTCATCGGTTGCACAAAAAAAAGACGAAAACTATCTTATTCTAGCAGCGACAAGTGGAGATACTGGACCAGCAGCCTTAGAGACTTTTAAAAATAAGCAAAATATTCAAGTAGCTTGTATGTATCCAGCTAATGGAACTTCTGATGTACAAAGACTTCAAATGGTTACAGAAGAGGCTTCTAATTTAAAAGTTATAGGAATAAAAGGTAATTTTGATGATGCTCAGGCAGCCTTAAAAAATCTTCTTTCATCTGAGAGTTTTGAAAAGATTTTAAAAGAGAAAAACATATCCCTTTCCGCGGCAAATTCTGTTAACTTTGGACGTATTATATTTCAGATTATTTATCATATACATAATTATCTTGAAGTAGTAAGACAGGGTGCTACAAAAATGGGTGAAGAAGTATACTTAAATGTTCCAAGTGGTAACTTTGGGAATGTTCTTGGTGCGTATTATGCAAAAGAGATGGGTCTTCCTGTTAGAAAACTAATAATTGCGTCAAACGAAAACAATATCTTAACTCGTTTGATTCAAACGGGTATTTATGATATGCGTGGTAAAGACCTGATATTGACAACTTCTCCAGCAATGGATATTTTAAAATCTTCAAATGTTGAGCGTGTTTTATTTGCTCTTTATGGGTCAGAGCGTACAAGAGAATTAATGAATGATTTAGATACTAAAGGAGTTTATGCATTGACTTCGGATGAACTCTTAAGACTTCAAGAGATATTTGTTGGTGATTTTTGTAGCGATGATGAGGGTAAAAAATACATCAAAACTACTTTTGATAATGGATATCTTATGGATCCTCATACAGCAACTTGTTTTAAAGCTTATGAAAGTTGTGCAACAGATGATATTGCAACAATCATCTACTCAACTGCAGAGTGGACAAAATTTTCACCAGTTATTGCAAACGCATTAACTGGTGAACAAGATGCAGAAGATATTATTGCCCTAAAATCTATCTCAAAAGAAGCAAAAGTAGAGATACCGGGAATGATTAATGAACTATTTAATAAAAAAATAATTCACGATAGAGTTATAGAAAAAGAAGATATAGAAAAAGAGATATTAGAGTTTCTGTAGTTCTAGAAGAGTTATAAATTAGATTCCAGGTCAAGCCTGGAATGACGGAGTTAACGTCACTTTAAATCGAAGAAAAGAAAGATATTTTAAAGCTCTAAAGCTCTCTTATATGCTTTTTCGATAGCATCCATACAAGCGCTTCTAACATTTCCATCTTCTAGTGCCCCATATCCTGCAGCAGTTGTCCCACCAGGACTCATAACGCCATCTTTTAAAAGAGCAGGGTGAATATCTTGAATTAGGTCTCCAAATCCTGCAAATAAACCACGCATAATAGCCATTGCATCATCGCGTTTAAGACCTTGTTTTACAGCTCCATCAGCTAAAGCTTCAGCAACCAATGCTAGGTATGCAGGACCACTTCCGGCAAGTCCCGTTGCTATATCTAACTCTTTTTCACTTGAAAGCCATCTTGTGGACCCAATAGCTCCTAAAAGACTTTCTGCTTCTTCCTTAAACGCAGTATCACCTGTGAGTGTAGTCATAGATTTTCCTACGCTAGCAGCAAGATTTGGCATAGCCCTTACGACTGCGTTTGTATTGAGGTTTGTTCTGAGTTTATCAACAGATGTACCGGCTAAAACAGAGTATACAACTCTCGCTTTTCCAGATAAAACAGAAGCTACTTCTTCTACATTTGCAGGTTTAACACAAAATAAGATAGTTTTGTCTTGGATGTCAAACTGATTGAGTAAACGTTTATCTATTTCAATGCCTAGTTCTTGTTCGAAAATATCTAGTTTTTTTAAATTTCTTCCAACAACTTCTATTTTGTAAGTATTTTTTAATCCTTTGGCAATACTTAGTGCCATATTCCCATTTCCGATAAAAGTAATTGTGTTCATAATAGAGCCTTAAAGTTTTTATGTTAGTATAACATTTATACAACAATTAACATACTATACGAAGGTTATAAATGAATAGGTTAGTTATTAAAGTCGGTAGTGCTGTTTTGACACATAAGAATAAAATAGCAAAAGAAAGAATGTTAAACCTTGTAAGTTTGATAGCAAAATTAAGATCCAAATATGATGTTGTTTTGGTGACTTCTGGCGCTGTTGCTGCTGGGTACTCAGCATTAAAACTTGATAAAAGTAAACAGATAGGTAAAAAAGCTCTTGCATCGGCAGGTCAACCAATCTTAATGACAAGTTATAAAAAGAAATTTGATATATTTAATATTGACACTGCGCAAATATTATTAACAGAAGATGATTTTGATTCTAGAAAGAGAACGAAAATGTTTCAAGAAATAATAAATGCTCATTTGTCTAATGATATTTTACCAATTGTCAATGAAAATGATATTACATCTACCCCTGAACAATTGTTTGGTGATAATGATCAACTCTCAGCAAATGTGGCACATGCGATTAATGCTGAATTATTAGTTATTTTAAGTGATATTGATGGATACTATGACAAGAATCCTCAAGAAAATGAAGATGCGAAAATTTTTAAAATAATTACTGAATTACCAGACGAAGTATTGGAAGATACTAGTACACCAAATGATCCCTTTGCAACTGGTGGGATAGTTACTAAATTAAAAGCTGCCGACTTTATGATTAAACATGGAAGAAAGATGTTTTTGACAAATGGATTTGATTTAACTTCTGCAGAATTATTTCTTCTAGAAGGGAAACATACATTAGGTACATTATTTCAATCAATAAGTGCTAAGGAGAAATAGATATGGAAATTTTTTTACAAGAAGCGAAATCTGCAAGTAGAGTTCTTTCTGTTTTAAGTGGTCGTGAAAAAAACAGAATTCTTTTGGAAATGGCGAAAGCTTTAAGACGAGATACACCTGACTTATTGTCGGCAAACGCAGTAGATATGGCAAATGGAGAGAAAAATAATCTTACATCTGCACTAATGGATAGACTCTTTTTGGATGAGAGCCGCGTTGATGCAATGGCTGTTGCTATTGAAGAAATTGCAGCGCTTAAAGAACCGGTTGGTCGTGTTCTTGATGGTTGGGTAACAGAAGATGGACTTAAAATAGAAAAAGTAAGTATAGCAATAGGAGTTATAGGTATTATTTATGAATCACGCCCAAATGTTACATCAGATACGGCTGCATTATGTTTTAAAAGTTCAAATGTCTGCGTTTTAAAAGGAGGTAAAGAGGCGGAAAATTCTAACAAGGCCATAGCAAAAGTTTTACAAGATGTTTTACTTGCTAATAATTTACCATCATCACTTATCTCGCTTATACCAGATTCATCCAGAGAAGGTGTCAATAAATTAATAAAAATGGATAAGTATGTTGATTTAATTATTCCTCGTGGTGGAGCAGGACTTATAAAACATGTAAGTGAAAACGCAACTGTAAGTGTTGTTAAGCACGATAAGGGGCAATGCCACACTTACATAGATAAAGATGCAAAAATAGACAGAGCTATAGCTATAGCCATAAACGCAAAGGTTCAGCGTCCTGGTGTTTGTAATGCTATGGAGACTCTTTTAGTGGATAGTGCAATTGCAAAAGATACACTGCCTCTTTTAAAAGTAGAATTTGACAAAGCACATACAGAGTTAAAAGGCTGTTTAAATACTCAAAAAATTATAGAAGTTGCAAATGCAAGTGATGAAGATTACGATACAGAATATTTAGCAAATATATTAAACATAAAAGTCGTAGATGGAGTTAATGGAGCGATAGAGCATATTATAAAATATGGTTCAGGTCATTCAGAGGCTATAATTACTGAAAATATAAGTTCTGCAGAAGAGTTCTTAAATGCAGTAGATGCAGCAGCAGTTTATGTAAATGCATCAACCCGTTTTACAGATGGTGGTGCTTTTGGCTTTGGTGCAGAGGTGGGAATTTCTACAAATAAGCTTCATGCTAGAGGGCCAATGGGCATCGAGGGTCTGACAACTTATAAATTTAAAATTTATGGAAAAGGGCAAATTAGATAATGTATGATATCGAGGAGTTAAGAAAAATATCTTTTTTTGAAAATCTAGATGAACAGGAGTTGAAACTACTTGCTACTTTTTCAAGAAAGAAAACCTATACAAGTGGTGAAATAGTTTTTTATGAAAAAGAGATACCACATTCTCTTATTTTTCTTACAAAAGGGGTATTAAAAGTATATAAGACTGATTTAAAAAATAATGAAATTGTCTTGCATAGATTTAAACCTACTTCATTAGTAGCAGAAATGGTTACCTTAGAGGGACTTCCTTATCCGGCATCCGGTTCTTTTGATACAGATGGAAGTATTATAGAGATAGATTTTGAGAAATTTAAAAAAGAATTTTTTAATAATCCGACAGTGGCACTAAGCTTTTTTAAGTCACTCTCTAGAAAAATAAAAAACTTAGAGAGTGTAATATCTCTCAATATAGTTTTAGACTCTACCGCGAGATTAGCAAAATATATTTACGAAAATGAAGAAGTATTGCAGATGAAACATGCTCAAATTGCACAACATTTACATATGACGCCTGAAACATTATCTAGAATGTTTAAAAAACTTGTAACGTTAGAACTGGTAGAAAAAACATCAAACGGATATGTGATAACAAATAGAAAAGGACTTCAAGTCCTTTTTGAATAAAAGTGAATATATTTAATTAATTATTGATAGATATCAATATTATATCTTTGGATATCTATTATAATTTGGCATATTAATAAAAAGGTTTATACAATGTCAAATATACCAAGTGAAGCAAGTAAAATAGAAGTAGACGGTGCAACTGTAGATTTCTTTAAATTAGAAAAAGATGGTCAAAGTACTTACTACTTTGATACTTCTGCAGAAGGGCCACCACATCCAATGGTAAATGCTATGAGCGGTCTTAAGCTTATTAAAAATACAAATGACGTTCTTGTTATGATCAATCATAAAGCTCCTGGTGGTCTTTTCGGTAAACTTGATGCTGATGTACTTCATAACACAGAAGATATTGAGGGTGGTTTGGTTAAAGTTACTTTTACGAGTGTAAACGCGGGAATAGATTCTGATTTATCACAAACTAGTTGCGGTGGTTGATTTAGTTTATGTCTCCTATTTCCCAAGATTTTGCACCTCCATTTAAACTTATAGCTCCCTTTTTTATATTAGGGAGTTTTTTTTATCTCTTATCATCATTTTATTTATTTTCATTTAGTCTTGATGAATTGAATTTTTTAAATCCTAAAGTCTTAAGTTTTGTGCATATCTTTTTACTTGGTTTTGTAATGATGATAATCTTTGGAGCAATGGCTCAACTTGTCCCTGTAGTTCTGGAAGTAGGACACTTTGGAGTTGAGCTGTTTTACGCCATATGGCCCTTGCTTTTACTCGGCACAACTCTTATGGCACTTGGCTTTTTGTTCTCTCCTGCGCTCCTCCCCTATGGTGGTGTTATAGTTCTAATATCTATGATGATTTTTGTTATGGAAATCTTTTTGACTATCTTTAAAGTTGAAAAATTAAATCTTGTTATGAGTAGTGTTTTAATCTCAAATACATTTTTATTTTTTGGAATTATATTTGGACTTTTAATGGCACTCTCTTATGCAGGAACAATATCTATAGATATAACTAGACTGTTACATGGACATGTATTTATGGTTTTAGGTGGATATATTAGTATAACTATTATGGGACTATCTATTGTTCTTGTTCCAATGTTTACATTATCTCATGGTTTCTCAATGAAGCCTTTGAAAATCTCAATAACTTTGATGAGCATAGGTGTTCTTTTGGTTACTGTTGGAGCACTTTTTGGGTTGACGTATCTAGAGTATATCGGATATTTTTCCTCTATAGTTTCTTTAGGTTTTTATTTTTATATTATCTATATAATATATAAGACACGACCTAGAAAAGAGAATGATGTTTACGCTATATCTGCNATGTTCTCTTACATCTCTATGCTAGTGTCTGTAATAATTGGAGTTGCCTATTATATTACAGGTAAAGAGGAACTTCTTTTAGCTTCTGTATGGTTGTTCTTTTATGGTTTTTTTGCTTTTTTAATCACTGGGCATATCTATAAAATAATTCCATTTCTCGTTTGGTTTGAACGATTTTCTCCACTTGTAGGAAAGCAAAAAGTTCCTATGCTTGCAGATATGATTCCTTATAAAAGTTCACAAGCTCAGTTCGTATTTAGTGCAATAGGAGTTGTTCTTATAACAATAGCAATAGGAACAAAAACAGAGATATTAATAAGTGCAGGAGCATCTTTTTTAGTCCTTGGAGCTTTTGCATTTGTAAGAAGTGTTTTCTATATGATTTACTTTAAATAATATTTAAACCTTTTGTATGATATGATACATGAAGAAGGGTTTAAATGGATGTTTT
>JGI997J19993_1000099_pt1 | contig 34028 bp, 21 predicted proteins | sample Etolagbewater25m_FD_19993 | JGI IMG/M metagenome (IMG submission 19993)
TGTAATAAACGCAAACAATGCAAGCACAGCTGCCAATGAGAGCGTAGCTTCTTCAGAATCAGTAACAGATGCAGAGATAGCAGATATGGTAGCAGATGTGCATGGCTTGACAAATATAGCAAATGTAGCAGCACAAAATGCTAATGTACTTGCTGATGAAGCAAGTGAAGCAGTTAAAGTGGCAAATGAGAATCCAAGCTTAGAAAATTTAAATAATGCGCAAACTGCTCAAGAAGCAGCAGCGAAAGGTGCTACTAATTCTGTAGATGCAGCGAGTAATTTAGAAAGTGCATTAACACAATTAAATGAAGCGGCTACAGCAGCAAATGAAGGAGTAAATCCTGAGTTAATTACAGCAGCTAATAGTGCAATAGATAATGCTGATAATTCTGCTGATTATGCAAATCAAATTGCAAATGCTAACTTGAAAGTAAGTACTATTGTTGATAGTGATGTTAGTGATAATACTATTAACGAAAATGTAACAGACGGAACATACACAGGTGTAACTCTAAACGCAGTAGATGTAGATGGCGAAGCAGTTACTTATAATATTACAGAAGATGTACCATTTAGAGTTGAAGAAGATGGTAGAGTAGTTGTTGATGGTGATAATGCTATTGACTATGAGACAAATGGAAGTTTTACTTTTGATGTAACAGCAACAAGTGCTGATGGAACTGTTTCTACACAAAGTGTTACAGTGGATGTAGCTAATGTGAATGAAGCACCAGTCATTACAGATGCTCAAACGGTATCTATTGAAGAGGATAGTTTAGAAGGATTTAGTGGTTATGGTGATGAATGGTCAGGCAATGTTTATTCGGTGATCACTCAAGCCGAGATGTTAGATTATCTCAATATTTCAGATGCTGATAGTAGTGAATTGAGTGTTACTTTAGCTAATACAGATGATGGTTCAAGTTATCATCATGGACTTCAGGCAACGGACTCAACATTTAGTAATCCTACAGAAAATGTTTATGATGAGCAGGTTATACAAATAACACAAGGATTCTTAGATACTTATCCACAAATAGATGCACAAGTAGGTGATTTTTATTTTGATAATGTTGCGTTTGATAGCTTGGCAGAAGGTGAAAGTGCAAATATTAGCTTCGGAATTGTAGTAAGTGATGGTGAACTGACAAGTGAAGTAAAAACTGTAAATATCGAGGTTCAAGGTTCAAATGAAGCACCAGTTATAACTGTGATAGATACAACAGCAACTGAAGATATCGCACAAGTAATAGCAAATGTTTCAGATATAGATGGAACTATAGACGCATCATCATTAAGTGCAGAAAATGGAGAAGTTACGATTGCAGAAAATGGAGATATTACTTATACTCCAAATGCAAACTACAATGGAGTAGATACAGTTAATATATCTGTAACTGACAGTAATGGTGCAACAACAACACAAACACTTAGTGTAGATGTTGCTAGTGTCAATGACTCTGTAATTGCTACAGACGATACAACAAGCGGAATTATCATCAATGAAACAGGAACAAATGGGGCATTAGTTTTAGACAGTACTGGCACAAATCCTGAACTTCTTGGGGGTGCTACTTCTGTTGATGTTACTATGAGTCTTAGCGGTGAAGCAAATCAAGGTCAAGCATCACTCTTATCATACGCTTCAAGTGGTAGTAATAATGAATTTTTAGTATTTAGTAATGGAGCTAATATACTCTTATATCTTGATGGTGGAAATGTTAATTCAGGTATCAGTGCAAATGAACTTTTTGATGGTGAATTGCATGAACTAAGTATTTCATGGGATAGTGCAACAGGAAAAGCAGAGTTTTATCTTGATGGAAATTTAGAAGGTACTCAAACAATTGCTAAAGGGCATACAATAGATAGTAATGGTGTTCTTATGTTGGGTCAAGAGCAAGATACGGTTGGGGGTGGATTAGATTCTAATCAGACATTTAGTGGAGAATACCAAGATGTAAGTATTTCAGTAGATGGAATTCCTGTTGCTCATTGGGACATGAATGGTATATCTGAAGAGGGTACTGTTGTTGACAGTGTTGGTAATTTTGATATGAATGTTGTCGGCGATGTAACAATTTCTGAGCAAAGTATTTCAGTCAACGAAGACACAGCATTAACAATAACAGCAGAGAGTTTGTTGGCAAATGATGTAGATATTGATGGAGATACGCTTAGTATTACAGAAGTAAGACCAAATGCTGATACACACGGAACAGTGAGCTTAGATGCAGATGGAAATATACTCTTTACTCCAGATGCAAACTACAATGGAGAAGCAAGTTTTACATATACTGTAAGTGACGGAAATGGCTTTAGCGATACAGCAACAGTTACTTTAAATGTAGATAGTGTTAATGATGTCATTACTCAAGTCACTGATACTGATACTGGAGTAAACGCAGTAAATGAAAATGTAGCAGAGGGAACATACACAGGTATAACCCTAAACGCAGTAGATGCTGATGGAGATGCAGTTACATACTCAGTGGCGGATGGTGTACCATTTAGTGTAAATGAAAATGGTGAAGTTGTAACCTCTGGAGAGATAGACTTTGAAACTAATCCATCATACACATTTGATGTAACAGCAACAAGTGCTGATGGAACTGTTTCTACACAAAGTGTTACAGTGGATGTAGCTAATGTGAATGAAATAGATGAAAATGTTACTCAAACGCAAGAGACTGTAACAACCACTACCGAAGTTATTGATGTAGAAGCAAATGAAGCAGCTGGAATTTATGAGAGAGACGGACACTATTTTCAAACTCATGAAACAGGGGCAATCGATGTAGTAGCCTTAAGAGCTCAAGGTTACACTATTGATTCATCAGGTAACTTTTTTGAAATAAATAATGATGCACCTAAAATATTAGTTGAGCAAGAAGTTCAAAAAGAAGTTACAAAAGTAATTGAGATTGATGAGCCAATTATGAAAATTGCTTCTGAGACAACTACTTATAGATCTTTAGGAGAGTCTCATATTGATAATGGTGGAGTTGTAGCAGGTAAATCTAGTGTTGACTTTGATTTTGCAGAGCCAACATCAAATATAGAGATAGATTTTGCTGACTTTGATAAAGGTACAGCAAAAATTAGTTTTTATGATGCTAATGGTGATCAAGTAGGCTTTAGCATTAATCAATCAAATATTAATGGTGCAGTTGGGTTGAGTGTCCCTGATGGAGCGATAGGTGTTAGTGTAAAAAATAATAGTAATGCTGGTAGTTTAGAAGTTGAATCTATTTCTTACAGAGGAAGTGCTCAAGAAGTGACTGTGGAAGCTGGTGGTATGGTTCCTGATTATGAGGCAATGGAAGCAGCTGGAATTAGTTGGAGTGAAACAGTATCTGAAACTGTAGTCCAAACTGCTGATATCTCAAATATTGGAAATGTTGGTAATAACCAAATTGATGGATTTAATCCAGAAAGTCATGGGAAAAGCCAAGTGTTTGATTTTGGACCTGAACTTGCAAATAGAATGGTTACTATTACGGTGGATATGGAAGTTAAAGGTAGTTGGGATAACAACGCTACAAGCACTAATGATTACTTTAGTGTGAGTGCTAATGGTAAAGAGATAGATGTGAATTTTTACTCTAGTACATCTCGTGGACACGAGTCAGAAGATGTGACTGTTATAAGTTCACGCGGAACAGATATATCATATACTTATGATGTTTATTTAGATGAAAATGGACAAGTAGAATTAGACTTTATGGTTGCATCAACAGCTACGGATGAAGTGGTAAATATTGAAAATATTGAAGTTGCTTATGAAGGTCAAACTGGTTGGGTCCAAGAGGTTACTGATACTGAAATGGTGACGCAAAGTGTTTTAGTTGATGCTCCTGCCGAACAAGTAGATGCCTCTGAAATACCTGGTGGTGTACCGATGGTAACTCAAGAAGTAGAAGTTGACCCAATTATGACAACAGAAACTACAACTGAGACTATTAATGTAGTAGAGGGCTCAGATGGTGATGATAGAATTAGTTTTGATATGGATGAACATGTAGATGGCGGAGAAGGTCTTGACACACTTGTAATTGAGGAAGACATGAGTATTGACTTTAGTGGACTAAGTGATAATATTTCAAATATTGAGAATATTGATTTAGGAGAAGGAACACAGGAGATTACATCTTTGAGTGTTAATGATGTTTTAGACATGACAGACACAGATAATCTTCTTCGTATTGATGGTGAATTAGATACTGATGGAAATAAAGTTGATAGCATAAACCTAAATACGCAAGGCGATGATGCAGAGTGGACTTTAGGTGACTTTAAAACAGATGCTGAAACAGGTGCAACATATCAAGAAGTTACTGGCGTTGAGAATGATCAAACGGTAACTTTAGAAATTAGTACAGATATAACAATAGATCAGAGTTAGAAATGCTACTTTAAAAGTAGCACTAACGAGACTCTATCGCTTACATGAAGTTTGGTGAAAATAGAGCTGACATGCGCTTTTACAGTTCTTGTAGTGATATCTAGTTTTGATGCTATAGCATCATTTGTGAGACCTTCTAGTACTAGGTATATAACTTCTTTTTCTTTATCTGTAAGTCTAGAGTCTAGAAGCTCTTTTGCATAAGAGTTAAGAGAAGTCTTATCTTTATCTTTGATGATTGCAGCAGTAAGTTCGGGATATGTCCATACTTTATTTTTTATAACTGTATTTATCATCTGCTTATAGTGGATTGTTAACATTCTACTATTTCCATATGCTTTTATACCATGAGAAAGTAGCATTTTACCTGTGGCAATAGCAGGAACTTTTTCTAGTACAATCACATTTTTTGGAAGTTTTCCCGAGGATATTAGGTTGTTTATATCTTTAGCAACACTATCATAATCAGCTATGATTATGTAAGACTTTAACTTGCTTGTCCACTTTAAAAGTTTATCCATATCATAAAATTTTAAATGGTTACTACTGTCTCTTTTTAAAAATTCATCTATCATTTCAAAGTTCGAGCTAAAGTATATAACTTGCATTTTATCTCTCCGAGAATACGTATTGTTTAGATTTTAATATAGGTTTTAAAATATACTGCATAACAGTTTTCTTACCAGTAACAATATCAACATTGGCTGTCATACCAGGAATAATATTGAGTGGATGCTCTTTTGTACCTAAGTAATTTTTCTCTGTAACTATATGTATAAGATAAAAAGTATTCTCTTTTTTATCTGTAATAGTATCAGGCGAGATATTTACAACTTTTCCAACTAATCCACCATGTATAGCATAATCATAAGCTGATATTTTTACTTTTGCTTCTGCTCCGGGGTGGATAAACGCGATATCACTTGGTTTAATTTTTATCTCTAAAAAGAGTTTCTTATTTGTTGGAACTATTTCAAGTAAATCAGCACCCGGTTTTACAACGCCACCGACAGTATGAACGAAAAGTTTTTGAACTATTCCATCAACAGGAGACTTAACCATAGTTCTCTCAACTTTGTCACTAAACTCTATTTGCTGCGTTTTAAGTCTTGCAATTTCAGCACTTACTTTGTTTAATTCTTCTTTAGATTTATTTATAAAAAGTTGGGTGGCTTCAACTCTTTTTTGTCTGTACTCTTCTATGGCTGAGCTGAGTCTTGGAAGTGAAAGTGATGAAGCTTCTATATCATTTTCTATTCCATTTGCTTCACGTTTTAATTTTAGAAAATCTACCTTAGACTTAATACCTTCTTTCACCATAGGTTCCGTCATTTTTATCTCTTCTGTTACAAATTCAAGTGATTTTTGTAATGATCTGATTCTTGCTTGTGCCTCTTTATACTCTTGCTTTCTCTGCTCAATCTGTTGAACAAATGAGTTGTCTTTAGCCTCTGTTTCTATCTTGTTGGAATTATAAAGTTTTCTTGCAAGTTCTATCTGCTTTTTTAATTCCTGATCATCTGTAGCAATTGCTTTAAAAGGTAGATCGTTTGCTTCTGCATAAAGTCTTAATCTCTTGGCTGTAAGCTCTTGATATTTCATCTCATTTGTTCTTGAACTTGAAGTAGATGTTGCATTGCTAATTTTGAGTATAACTTGCCCGGCTTCTACGCTTTGACCTTCATNNACTAAAATNGATTCAACTATACCACCCTCAAGATTTTGAATTACCTGATTTTGACCATAAGGGATGACCTTGCCATCACCTCTCGTTATTTCATCTATACTTGCAAACGAGGCCCATACTATAAGAGCAAAAATTGTAAACAGCCATATCTTTAAAATTTTACTGATATGACGAGGAGATTGTTCTAGTATCGCGGAACTCAAAGAGTTCATAAATTCATAATCTTTTTCGTTGTATTCTACAGGCGTATTGGATTTCTTCATTAGTGTTTTCCCCCAGCTTGTAGTTTGAGCAAGGCTTCTTCTTTAGGTGCGTCTATAATGATTTTACCCTCATTGACAACTAAAACTCTATCAACTATTTGAAGCAGATTCATCTTTTGAGTTACTAGAAGTGAAGTTGTACCTTCTAAGGCAGCTTTCATATTATCAAGTAGTTTTGATTCTGTAATCTGATCCATAGCATTACTTGGTTCATCCATTAGCATAATAGGTGCGTTGAGCAAAAATGCACGGGCAATACCGATACTTTGACGTTGCCCACCTGAGAGTCCTTGTCCTCGCTCACCAATTGGCATTTCATAACCCTTGGGATGCTTTTTGATAAACTCAGAAGCACCACTAATTTGTGCTGCTCTAATCATTGCTCCATCACTTGCATGCGATGCCCTAAAAGTAATGTTGTCTTTTACCGTACCGCGAAATAGCATAATATCTTGAGAAACGTAACCCATATTTTTACGTAGGTCAGCGGGGTCTATCTGATTTATGTCAATTCCATCTATAAGAATTTGCCCTGCATCGGGTTCGTATAAACCAAGAAGTAGTTTTTGTATAGTACTTTTACCAGAACCGATACGACCAATAATCGCGACATGTTCACCCGGAGTTATAACAAATGAAGCATTTTTAAGCGCTGGTACATCTGTATTAGGATAAGAGAAGGTAACATCAACAAATTCTATATGACCACTAAAGTCAGGTCTTTGAACAAATTTCTTACCGTCAGGTCTTTCACTCGGTTGAGAAATAATTTCATTTAAAGTCTCATATGAAGTTTTAGTATCTTCATAATTTGTCATGAGTGCTGCAACTTGTCCCATAGGTGCTAAAGTTCTACCCGTAAGAATAACTATGGCGATAAGTCCACCCATAGAGAGTTCAAAATCTTGAATCAAATAAACGCCATACACTATGATCATAACAGTATTGAGCTGAATGAGTAGTTGTGTTATAGTGGGAATAGAAGCAGATAATAAACGCGATTTTAAACTTTTACCTGCTATTTCGCCTGTTGATTCTTCCCATTTATATTGCGTTTGGTTGAGTGTACCGAGAGTTTTTAAAGTTTCAATGTTATTTAAACTTTCAATTAGAATAGAGTTCTTTTTAGCACTAGCAGCATGAGTACTTTCAATACTTGTGCGGAGAGGTTTTTTTATAAAAAATGCATATCCTAAAATAAGAGATACTGTAACGATTGGAACAAGAACAATACTGCCTCCAATGTAAGCTATTACAGCTAAAAATATTACAGCAAAAGGAAGATCGATAACAGCTGCCATAGTTGCGTTTGTTAAAAAGCTTCGAATATTGTCAAAGTCTTTTAGATTACTTGCAAATGAGCCAACAGAAGCAGGATGATTAGCCATTTTTAAGTCAAGAACTTTTTCAAAGATGATAGACGACATAATAATATCGCTCTTTTTTGCTGCACTCTCAAGGAGATAGGTTCGAGCAAACTTGAGTGTTGTATCGATGATATATACAATCATTACACCTATGGCAAAGACCCAAAGAGTTTCTATGGCATTATTTGGAACAACTCTGTCATATACATTCATTGTAAATAGGGGAGAAGCTAGGACAAAAAGATTTATAAGCAGTGAAGCATATAAAACATCTTTATAGATTCCTGTAGATAATTTAATAGTACTCCAGAACCAATGTTTTTGATCTAAGTGGAGTGTTCTTGAGCTCTCATCTTCATATTCAAATGCTTTTTTAACCATGAAGCCAAAGCCAATATACTCATCTTGAAGATCTTCTATATCAACCCATTGTTCAACCGCATCTTCAGCAGGCATTATTATTTTAGCCTGAGTACCATCTTCACTAAATCTATCTAAGATACAAGCACTTTGATTTGAAAGTAAGATTATCATTGGTAGTTGTAAAGAGGAGATTTGAGACAGTGGTCTTTGTATGATAGATGATTTTAGTCCAGCTTTTGCAGCGGCACGAGAAAAGAGTCCTTTAGCGTTGTTAATTGAAAATAGTTCCGGAGCTTCAGCCCCTGGTTCGATAGGAAGACCAGCTGTAAGTGCATCTGCAGAATATGGTTTATGATAAAGTTTTGTAAACAAAACCAAGCAATCAAGCAAGGCGTCCATTCTAAGATTATCGGCACTCGTTATTAGCATCTTAATCCTTTTTCATTTTAGTAATTATAATATCGACACGGTTATTTAAACTCTCATCAGTTGATATTGGAGCTTGGTCCGCGTTTGAAATTGTAGATATATTATCATTTATTACTCCTGCGTTTAGAAGTATATCTTTAATAATAGCAGCTCTTTTTTGAGACAACTCTTCATTTGCTGCGTTTGCTAAGAGTGTAAATTGAATATTTTTGAGTCCGTAAGGAGTTAACTCATTTATGATGTTGTGTAGTTTTTTATTAGAATCACTTTGTAAAATTTCATCTTCAAATAAAAAGCCAGAATATCTTTGCATTTGAGATATATTTGTATCTTCTATCTTACATCCATAGATGTTTTTCATTTGAGTACTTAAAGAGTTGTTACAAATATCCATTTCATCCACGATTAAATCATTGTCATTATCATAGCTGATTGGAAGTCTATCATTATTTCTTGGAGTTTCATTTGCCAAACCAACATTGGAATATATTGGTTCTGTATCTCCAATAACATTTTGAACAAGGGTTCCCATCGCATCTAAAATTCTGTATTTAGCAAAAAGCATACTGTATTCTGTAGAAACAATTTGTGCTTTTGCTCCTATAAAATCATTTTGAGCCGAGAGCAGGTCAAGAAGTGAACGACGACCCAAATCATACTCTTTTGAGTAAAGAGTGAGTGTTTTTAGTGAATACTCTTTATAGTTTTTGAGATAGATTAACTGCTCTTGAAGTTTTATATTAGCTGCCCAGGCAAGGTTTATTCCTTCTATGACTTGGCGTCTTAAATCATTTTTACTTTCTATTTCTTGGTGAACTTGACTTATACTTTTTTGAATGTCAGCTGTGTCAGAAAAACCGTTAAAGATGTTATATGTAAGGTAGGCCATTGCACGAAATCTATCGTCATTTCCCTCTACGCCACTTAGATTTTTATTCATAGCTTGAGAGATTTCAATATCTATTTGTGGGTAAAATGGAGAGAGCTTTTCATGGTTTGTAGCTTGCGCTAATTTAATGTTGTAGTTACTTACTAAAAGCGAAGGATTATTTTTCATTGCAAATTGTGTTGCTTCTTCTTGACTTGTTGGTAATGCTATATTTATACTCGGTTTAGTCATAGTGTTTGGATCCATATATCTGCCTAAAACTCTTTGGAGGTTATAGGATACATCTAAGATACTATTTTCTTGAACTACAAGATTTGACCTTGCTAAAGATAAACTTGATTTTATTTTATTGACTTCTGAGAGCGTTGTTAAACCAGCTTTGTAGAGTTTTTCAACCTTGTTTAAAATTTCTTCATTAATTTTAACATTTTCTTTCGCTGTTAAAAGCAACTCTTGGTTTTTCATAACTTGAAGATATTGGTTTACCATGTCAAATGAAGTGTCATTTACTTTTTCTATGTAACTGTATGCTGCAGATGCTGTTCTGTACTCTTGCTCTTCTATTTTGTAAGTTGTGCTAAAACCATTAAAAAGATTCTGTGTGTATTTTAAAGAGTTCTGATAAACATTTAAACTTTCTTGATCACTTGATAAAACAGAAACCCCATTTTTATCTGTTCGGTCATTATTTTCAATACCAACACCAAGGTTTAAATCAAGTTTTGGGTAATAACCAGCTTTTGCACTTGTTATGTCCTCTTTTGTTGCATTGTAGTTTTTTAATCTCTCTTGAACAATTGGGTTTGTGGATAAAACTTCCTCAACGGTGCTCTTGAGGTCTTGCGCATTTAAACTAGTTATTAATAATAAGCTTGTTAATACTCTTTGCATAAAGTCTCCATAATGATTTTAAATAAGGCTTATTATAACAAGTTATATAAAAAATGCAATAATTATTTATGTTATAATCGCAATATACTAAGATAAATGGGCATATTACTAAATGAAATCATCAGACGTTAGTCACATATTAAACAATAAAGAACGGTTACTCACTCAAACATACTTTGATTTGCAAAGATATTTTGAAGCTAAGTACGGAGAAGACACTGTTGTTTTTATGGAAATTGGAACTTTTTATGAAGTGTATGAAGTAAATAATGACGAGGAACAAATAGGCAAGGCTAAAGAAATAGCTGAACTTTTAAATATTCAGCTTACTAAAAAAAATAAAAACATCATTGAAAATTCAGATAAAAATCCTCTTCTAGCTGGTGTACCTGCTGTTTCATTTGAGCGCTATTTAAACCGTTTGATCTCAGAGCAAAAATATACTGTAATTGTTGTCAGACAAAAGGGAAACCCTCCTAAAATTAGTCGTTATATTTCTCAGATTGTTTCTCCGGGAACAAACTTTGATTATATAATTGATAATGATGATAATTATATAGTTTCTTTGCTAGTGGATAAATATAAAGATATTTATAATATTGGATACTCTGCTATAGATGTTACAACAGGAAAAACTTTTCTTTATGAAACACATGGAACAAGTGAAGATCCCTCTTATGCTCTTGATGAAGTCTTTAATCTTTTAAATATTCATAAAACTTCTGAAGTTGTTGTTACTTTTCTTGATGGCATAGAAGATCAGCGCCATGTTATACAGTACTTAGAGATTGCAGAGCATTACCACTACAGTGTCAATAACCAAAGACCAAAGATTGAGTTTCAGAACAAACTTTTTGGGGAAGTTTATCAGATACAATCACTTCTTTCGCCAATAGAACATTTGGATTTAGAGAGAAATCCTATGATAACTGAGTCTTTAGCAATTTTAATTCATTTTGTTATAGAGCATGATTATTATATAGTCCAAAAATTATCACTTCCTTCGATTATCGATAATCGCCGTTTTATGTATCTTGGAAACAATGCTCTAGAGCAGATGGGTGTGATTTCTAAAGATAAAAAAGAGTTTACACTTTTAAAAATGATGGACAAAAGTGCAACGGCAATAGGGCGAAGACTTTTAAAGGAACGTCTACTAAATCCTATCATAGAAACAGTTGAGTTAGAACGCAGATATAACCTCATAGAGAGAGTTTCCTCACATACACGATATTTAGATGAGATGATGCGAGGTGTTTATGATTTAGAGAGACTCTCACGCCGTTTAAATTTAGGACGTCTTCATCCCTTTGAGATGAATCATATTTATGAGTCAATGCAAAGTGTAAAAGAGTTAATGCTGTATGTAAAAAAACATAAAATTCAAAAAACTCCTTTTCATGAGAGTGAAGTTGATGAATTTTTAAGGGACATCGACAAAAGTATAGACTTAGATGTTTCACGCCGCTTTACAAACGCAACTGTTGATGAAAATTTTTTGATGAATGGAGTCGATGAGTCCATAGATACTCTTGTAAAAGAGAACTCAATAATGCTTATAGCCTACGAAGATATTATTGGCAAGATTGAAGATATGTTAAGCTCTGCAAACGCAGCGACTTCAAGTCGTTTAGTTTCACTAGGTCTTTTAGAAAAAGAGGGCTATTATATTTCGCTTAGTAAAAATAGATTTTCACTCATAGAGAGCGTGTTTAAAAAAGATGAATATTTTGCACACTTTAGTGTTAAAAAACTTACAAACAGTGTCAAAATAACTTCTGCGTTTACCGATGATCTTTCAGATAAAATCATGAAAAACAGACGTAAAATCATCTCCCTTGTAAAAGATAGATATATTCTTTTACAAGGGCTTTTTGAGAGACGTTATTCACTACTTTTTGATAGAGTCATTGCTTATGTTTCAGACCTTGACGTAGGTGTAAGTTCTTCAAAAGTTGCACAGATGTATAAACACTCTCGTCCGATGATAGTTGAGTCATCAAATGATGAAAATTTTATGCAGATAATGCAGCTTCGTCATCCTCTTATTGAGATACAAGAGAGAGGTGGAATTTATGTTCCCAATGACATAGTTATGGGAAATCGTGAGTATATGGATTTGCCTCATCCTAGTACAGTAATGCTTGAAGTGGGTGTTCATGATGGACATGATATAAATGGAGTTTTACTTTATGGAATTAATTCAAGTGGTAAAAGTTCACTTATGAAAAGTATAGGGATAGCTACTCTTATGGCACAAAGCGGATTTTATGTAAGTGCGGCTGTAATGAAGTTTTCTCTTTTTGATTCGCTTTTTACAAGAATAGTCTCAAAAGATAATCTTGCAAAAGGGCTTTCAACATTTGCAGTTGAGATGCTTGAGCTTAAAAATATATTCAACCGTTCAAGTGAGCGTTCTTTGGTTTTAGGGGATGAAATTAGTCACGGAACTGAAACACTTTCAGGTGTTGCTATCGTTGCAAGTGCCATCAAAAAACTTGCTAAAACTAGATGTCTTTTTCTTTTTGCAACACACCTTCATCAACTCTCCACCATGAGAGAGATAACAGGCTTGAATAACGTAGTGGATTTGCACCTCAGTGTTGAGTATGATGAAGAGAAAGACGCTCTTGTCTTTAACCGCGTTTTACAATCAGGGAGCGGTAGCAGTATCTACGGTTTAGAGTTTGCAAAATCTCTTCATATGGATAGTGAATTTTTAGATGAAGCAAACCAGATTCGTAAGCGTTTGGCAAACGATTTTGATGAACTTGAACTTTTGGTAAAAAAGAAAAAAAGTAAGTACAACAAAGAACTTTACGTTACAAAATGCGTTATTTGCGGTGCTGTTGCAGAAGATGTTCATCATATATCTCAACGCTCACTCGCTGATAAAGCAGGATTTATTGGACATTTTCATAAAGATAACAAACACAATCTTGTACCACTCTGTAAAGAACACCACAAGCAAATTCACGATGGAAAACTAAGAGTTGATGGTTTTGTAATGACTACAAACGGATTAGAATTACAGTTTGAAGAGCAGATGAGTAAACCAAAACAAACGCAGGTTATAGAACCTGAGATAAATGAGCCTAAAGATATGAGTACAGAAAAAAAAGAAGAAGCTAAAAAGTTTGTTTTGGATGATTGGTAGAGTATAAAACCAATCATTCCAAGCTTGCACCCAAAAGGGCACAGTGTAAACTTGGAATCTAGCCTAAAATTGCTTTTACACACTCATTGATGCGTTTACCATCAGCTTTACCTGCTAGCTCTTTTGAAGCTATTCCCATTACTTTACCCATATCTTTCATAGTTGTAGCACCAACTTTTTGTACTATCTCTGTAAGAGCAGATGTTAACTCTTCATCACTCATTTGTGCTGGTAAATAAACTTCATAAAATGCAATCTCATCAAGTTCTATTTGCATTAAATCATCACGACCTGCATCTTTGTATTGAGCAGCTGCATCGTTTCTGCGTTTTACTTGCTGTGTAATGATTTTTATAACATCCTCATCATTTAACTCTTTTCTTTCATCTACTTCTATCTGTTTAAACGCACTTGTTAAAAGACGTAGAGCATCGCGTTTCTTTGTTTCTTTGGCTTTCATAGCCTCTTTTACATCTTGGTTAATTGTTTCTCTTAATGTTGTCAAATTATATCCTTTCTTCTGGAACTAAAATTGCTAGAATTATAACTAAACATACTTCAAAGAGATTTTAATGAAAAAAATATTGCTAACAACTTTTACACTTCTTTCTTCTGTACTTTTTTTAAGCGGATGTACTGCAAAGCTTACTGATCCAGAGATTAATTTTGAGCCACCGGCTTATGTTGAGCAGATGCCCGCGCAAGAAGAGACTCAAGACTTTGTATCGACTGGCAGTATCTTTGGACAAGGAGACAATCCTCTTTTTTCAGACCATAAAGCCATGCACGTACATGACATAGTAACAGTTGCTATCTCTGAAGCTGCACAGAGTTCAAATACGGGTGCTAAATCTTTGTCAAGCAGTGATAGCTCAAGTCTTGGCGGCGGTACTATTTCATCAAATGGTGCTAATTCTACTTTGACAAGTGTTGCGAAAACATTAAATGGTTTTTCAAGTCTTGGATTTGAAAGTGATTCAACAAGTAGTTTTGACGGTTCAGGCAGTGCGACTAAAGATGCTAGTTTTACAACCACAATTTCGGCTAGAATAGTTAAAATACTGAGTAATGGAAACTACTTTATAGCGGGCAAAAGAGAGATACTGATAGATGACCAAAAACAGGTTATTCAGATAAGTGGTGTTATCCGCCCATATGACATAGATCAGGACAATAATATAGACTCTTCAAAAATGAGTGAAGCTAAAATTCTTTATAAAACAGAAGGAGACATGGACCGTGCAACTAAACAAGGATGGGGAACTAAAATGGTTCAGGCTATTTGGCCATTTTAGTCTAATATCTGTACTCTTAATAGGTACATTATCTGCTGAGAGTTTTAAAGACTTCAAGCGTGTGCAAGCTGAGGCTTTTACAGAGTATAAAGATAAAAGAGATAATGGATTTCATAATTATTTAAAAAAACAGTTTAGAGAGTATAAAGCTCAAGTTTCGCCATCTCTTTATGCAGAACCTAAGCCAAAAAATATAACTCCTGCTCATGTTGCAGAACTTGAAAAAGTTGGTCCTAGAGTTAATGTAAAAATGAAACCTATAGTTGAAGAAGAGATTAAAAAGGCAAAAATTGCAATTGTAAGTGATAAAAAACCTGATATCAGTTTTGATTTTTTTGGTAGTGAATTAGGTTTTTTTGTTGAGAAAAGTCTAAGAAACGCAAAGTTTTCTCCAACAAATCAAGAGGGGATATCAAACTTTTTTAACATGGCTGCAAGAAGTGAATATGCAACCCTAGTAAGTGCTCTTTTAAATATAAAAGAGTCCATGCGACTCAATGATTGGGCTTTGTATCTTCTTGTTAGAAAGCTTTCACAAGAGCTATACGAAAATGAAAATGAAGCGAAACTATTTAGCTGGTTTATGTTTAATAAGCTTGGATACGATGTACGCGTTGGCATAGCACAAAGAGAGATAACTCTTATGCACCTTAGTGAAAAAAATATATATGCAACTCCAAATTATACTTTTGCAAATAAGAAGTTTTATGCTCTTTCACACTACGCTAAACGCAAAATAGGTAGATTATATTCCTACGAAAAAAGTTACCCAGAAGCAACAAAAGCTCTTGATCTTAGACTAAGCGAACTTCCAAGGTTTAACAGTAGGGTAGAGAGTAAAATTTTAAAGTTTGAAAACGACAAAAAAGTTTTTACAACTAGGTATAGCTACAATAAAAATCTTATAGATTTTATGGCTACTTATCCACAAGCTGATTATGAAACATATTTTAATGCGCCTGTTGATGCAATGAGCTATGTTCAAATTAAGAGAGATATTAAAAAACATATTGACGGTATGAAGGCTAGTGAAGCTCTAAATTTTGTTTTAAACTTTGTACAAAATGCTTTTGTTTATGAGGTGGATGATAAGCAGTTCGGTCGTGAAAAAGTTATGTTCGCCCAAGAGACACTTTACTTTGATAAATCAGACTGCGAAGATAGAGCTGTTCTTTTTTCCTATCTTGTAAAAGAGCTGTTTGGCTATAGCGTCATAGGTGTGAAATACAAAGATCATATGGCAACAGCACTTTATATCCCATTAAAAGGTGACACTGTTAAAACAGATAAAAAAAAGTATGTGATTGCAGACCCCACTTACATAAACGCAAGTGTAGGTCAAAGTATGCCTAAATATAAATCTATCAGACCAGAAAGTTTTGTAAAAGTCAATATAAATTAATTTCTAGTAGTTAAACGCAACCTTGTAAGTTGGATCATCCTCTTCGTAAGTACAGTGCGGTCCAGCTTGTTTCAAAATGGCTTTACAGTCAGCACTTAAGTGACGAAGCAGTAAATTTTTGCCAGCATCTTCGTACTTTTTAGTAATTGCATCAACAGCTTCAACTCCACTAGAATCCATCACTCTCGCGTTTTTAAAGTCTATAACTACTTTTGGTGGGTCACTGAGTATGTCGAAATTGTCTGCAAATGTAGTAGCACTAGCAAAGAAAAGGGGACCTTCAAGTTTATAAACCTTTGTTCCATCCTCTTCTACATGCGTTGTCGACCAGATACGAGCATGTTTCCAAGCAAACGCAAGAGCAGATATAATTACACCTGCAATAACGGCAATGGCTAAATCTTCCACAACTGTGATAATTGTCACAGTAACCATAACAAAAGCATCCGTACGAGGCATTTTGTTGAGTCTTGAGAAACTCGACCATTCAAATGTACCTATACTTACCATAAACATGATTCCAACAAGAACAGCAACAGGTATTGCATTTAAAACGCCACTCATTGATACAACTAGAATGATAAGACCAAGAGCAGCAACAAAAGATGAAAGACGACCTACACCGCCAGACGTGTAGTTGATGATACTTTGACCAATCATTGCACATCCAGCCATACCACCAAAGAAACCACAAGTTACATTACCGGTACCTTGTGCTATACACTCTTTATTTGCAGAACCACGAGTATTGCTAAGTTCATCAAGAACAGAAAGTGTAAGCAGGGATTCAATAATACCAACAAGAGCAACAATTACAGCATAAGGAAGAACTAAAATAATCGCATCTAAACTGAAGAGATAATCACTTATAACAAAGCTAGGAAGTTGACCTGCAAACTGACTCATATCCGCTAAACCACTCAGTAAAAGAGTATCTGTGTTTGTGAGGTAAACGCCAAGAGTAATAAAGATAATAGCAATAAGACCAGCGGGAATTGTTTTAGTGTATTTTGGAAGGAGATACATAATAGCCATAGTAATAGCTACCAAAATATACATCATATAGTTTTGTCCTTCAAAAAATTTAAATTGAGCAGTAGCAATAACAATAGCAAGCCCATTAACAAAACCATGTATCGCAGGGGTAGGAACAAGACGAATAAATTTCCCAAGTTTTAAAGAACCAATACCTATTTGGATAAGTCCGGCAAGAATAGTAGCTAGTAAAATGTAGTGGAGTACACCCATGGCAAGTGCTTCACCCGTTACACCCTGGGCTGAAAGTAGGGCGTTGGCTTGAAGTGATAAACCAACAAGAACGATAGCAACTGCACCGGTAGCACCAGAAATCATACCTGGTTTACCACCTATTAAGGCAGTAATTAAACCAAGTATAAACGCAGTATAAAGACCAACAATTGGACTTACTCCTGCAATGAAACTAAATGCTATTGCTTCTGGTACAAGTGCTACCGCAACAACAAGACCGGATAAAATATCATTTTTGATATTTTTTGATGAATATTTTCTTAAATCAAACAAATCTTCAACCCTTAAAAGTAGTGTTTTTTATAATTTCGGAATTGTATCTAAATGATAATGAAGCTTTGCTTGAAATTCATTTTATGTATTTTTTGTATAAAATGGTCACATAAATATAATAACAAAAAATAATACTGTTAAAGTTTATTTTATCTTTATCTTTAATAATGTATAATGCTTATGTTAAATATAAAAAAAGGAAATAATATGCAACACACATACCTGTCACAAGCGGCTATTACTGAAGCTTTAACAAAGCATGCCATTACAGCAAAAGAAGCTAAGAAATTGTTAAAAAAACTTGATTCTCAAGCATCTATTTTTAAAGCTATTCATAAATAGATTAAAAATTACCTCAATTTCATAAAAGGTGATCTAAAATCTTTTAGTACAATAAAGTTACCGCGTAACAGTATACGCCCTTAGGAAAGATTTGATCCCCTTGCTACTCTGAAGAAGATAAACTCCTTTTAAATAATAATAAAGCCAATACGAAAAACCCCATGAGTAAGCTTATAAATCCCTTTTATAAAAATATTACGAGTTTCATTGAGTTCTAAACTTGAAGTATCACTTACAGAATACGTAAGCATAAAAAATAGCTAAGATTAAATATTTGTTGTATCTTCATCCTGAAAAAATTTCAGAATGAAGATACATTTTATTTGAGTGAATTGAGCTGTTCTAAAACTTTTACTTGTTTAGATTCTGCATCTGCAAGTGCTTCACGATTTTTAGCAAGTACGTCTTGCGGTGCGTTTGCAACAAATCTTTCATTGTTTAACATTCCGCTTAGTTTAGCTATCTCTTTTTGGAGTTTTTCATCTTGTTTACTTAGTTTAGAGATGATAGGAGTCAAATCAATACTATCAGTAGGTATGAAAGTTTCACACTTATCTGCGATATCACTTACTGCGTTTTGAATTTTAATATCAGTAAATTCAACATCAGCTACTTTTGCAAGTCTTGATATGAATGGAAGCATCATCTCTTTATCTTTTTGAGATATATCGTCTATTTTAACAAAGGCTTTTTCAATTTTTTGGTTTGCCAAATCAACAAGAACTTTTGCACGTCTAATAGAAACAATCGCATCCATAATGATTTCAAATTTTTTCTCTTCTTTGCGTTTTTTTGTTTTAGATGGATAGTTCATAACCATAATGGAATCACCACTTTCTAAAGATGTTCCAGAGAGTTCATGGTAAAGATACTCTGTAACAAATGGCATAAATGGGTGTAAAAGTTTCATAGCCTCTTTAAAGATAGCTCCAAGTTCTACTATAGAACCTTTATCAGCTTTACTAAGTTCGATTCCCCAGTCACAAAATTCATTCCAAATAAATCTATAAATTGCAGTTGCTGCATCATTAAATTTGTACTCATCGAGAGCTTCACGAACTTCTTTGGTTGCTTGGTTTAGGCGTGACGCCATATACTTACCAAGATGAGTTTGAAGACAAAAACCTTTTAAATCAGGGAAGATATCTACGTTCATTTGCAAATATTTTGAAGCATTGTAAAGTTTGTTGGTAAAGTTACGATTTAATTCAAGCTTCTCTGTACTCATACGAATATCACGGCCTTGTGCGGCAGAAATAGCAAGAGTGAAACGCAGTATGTCAGCAGAGTACTTATTTACCATATCTAAAGGGTCAATCACATTCCCTTTAGATTTACTCATTTTGTCACCTTTTTCATCACGAACAAGAGCGTGAAGATAGATGTGATTAAACGGAAGTTCTCCATTAAAGCTTTCACCCATCATCATCATTCTTGCTACCCAAAAAAACAGAATGTCAAAACCAGTAATTAAAAGCGTATTTGGATAAAAATCTTTCATATCATCTGATTGAAAAAGTTTGTCCATTTCAACATCGCCATTTCCCCAACCTAGAGTTGAAAAAGGCCATAAAGCAGAACTAAACCAAGTATCAAGTACATCAGGGTCTTGCGTTATATTTTTTGAAGCACATTTTGGACAAGCGGCAGGATTTTCTTCTTGTGAGGCAAATTCATGTTCACAATCATCACAGTAAAATACAGGAATTTGATGTCCCCACCAAAGTTGACGAGAAATACACCAGTCTCTTAACTCACCCATCCAAGAGTTGTAAGAGTTAATCCAGTGAGGAGGAAAAAACTGAGCTTCACCTGCGTTTGTTTTAAGAATAGACTTTTCAGCTACTTCTTTACGTACAAACCACTGTTTGGATATATAGGGTTCAACAATATTTTTACATCTGTAACAGTGGCCAACCTGATGTTTATGTTCTTCAATTTTAATCATAAAACCTTCTTCTTCAAGACGCTTTACAATAATATCGCGAGCCTCAAGGCGTTCTAAACCTTTGAACTCACCTGCATAATCATTCAAAATACCTTTTTCATCAAAAACAGTAATGAACTCTAAGTTATGTCGTTTACCAACTTCATAATCGTTTTGATCATGAGCTGGAGTTACTTTAACAACACCAGTTCCAAACTCTATATCAACATGAGTATCAGCAATAATAGCAACTTCGCGTTCAAGTAATGGAAGACGAATTTTTTTACCGATAAGGTGTGTGTATCTTTCATCATCAGGATGAACCATTACGGCTGTATCTCCAAAGTATGTCTCAGGACGAGTAGTTGCAACTTCTACAAATCCACTTCCATCAGCAAAAGGGTATTTTATATGATAGAACTTACCCTCATGATCTTCGTGTTCAACTTCGATGTCACTTAGGGCACCATCATGTGTACACCAGTTAACCATGTAGTTTCCACGCACTATAAGACCATCGTTATAGAGTTTAACAAAAGCCTCTTTTACAGACTTTTGAAGTCCTTCATCCATAGTAAAACGTTCTCTCTCCCATGCTGGAGATACTCCCATCTTACGAAGTTGATCAGTCATAATACCAGCAGATTCTTCTTTCCACGCCCAAGCTCTTTGTAAAAACTTTTCACGACCTAACTCTTCTTTCGTTGTTCCCTCAGCTAAAAGTTGTTTTTCAACAACGTTTTGAGTAGCAATTCCTGCGTGGTCTGTTCCTGGTTGCCAAAGTGTTTTGTACCCATCCATACGTTTGTATCGAGTGATGATATCTTGAAGTGTAAATGTGAGTGCATGACCAATATGTAGACGACCTGTAACATTTGGTGGAGGCATCATGATAGAGAAGTTTTTTCCCTCTTCCTGGATAGCTTTGTTGCCGTCTACTTCGAAGTACTTTCTATCTTCCCATATTTTGTAATATTTATTTTCTATTTCTTGTGGTTCGTAAGCTTCTGATGCCATATAATCGCCTTAAAATGTCTATTTAAAATTTCGCGATTATATCTAAAATGTGGTGAGGGTTTACTTAGATTTCTATGCCAGTTACTCTTTTTTTTATTTCTAGTTTATCTTTATACATATTTTTGTCGGCTGTTTCTATAGTTATTCCTAGATTATCACCAGCTAAATAAGAACAAACACCTATGGAAAAACTTGTTCTAAAAAGAGAATTATGTGCTTTTAGTTTTTTTGTAATAATATCTTCTCTGAGTTCATTTAATATTTTAGATGCTTCATTATGTTGTATAGTATGAGGAAACATCATTAAAAACTCATCTCCACCATATCTTATTGTTTTAAATCCAGTTTTTTGTAAAGCATTTGACAAAAATATGAGTACTTTATCACCTATAACATGACCATGTGTGTCATTAATTATTTTAAAATAATTTAGGTCTATTATTGCTAAGGTTCCATCACTTGAAAACTCTTCGGTTCCAATGTTTAAATATTTGTCATGGAGCCATCTTCTGTTATATAAATTTGTGAGTTGATCTTTATATATGGATTCTTTGAGTTTTTCTATTTCAATTCTCAGAGCTTGCGTTTCTCTAAGAACCTCATTGAGTGTTGTCTCATCTTTTTTTTGAATTGCACTAATTGCTTTTGTTGTGCTATCACCTAAGTCTTCTGCATTCTTAGCTGTTTGCGTTTGGAGTTTTGTAAAGTTTGCACACTCTTGGTTGAGAAGATCTTGTGAAAATTCAATTTCATTTTTTATTTTTGTGTCATGCTCTGAAGCAAATTGAGAAAATATTGAAGCATATACGCTAGGTGTGACAACAGACATTCCATCTATAGAATTTTTAGTTTCATTTGAAATTATGTGTAATATTTTGTTATCAATCATACTTAATATATTAGCATAAAAAAGAGACTTTGAATGTAAAAAAAAACTATATTTCTTTTAATTTAAAACTATAGGGGTATAATCACACTCTTAAATTTAACAAGGAGTGTTTTTGCCATTATCGCGTTTAAATGAGGAACAATATTCTGCAGCTACTTCTACTGATAAAGAAAATTTAATTATTGCCTCTGCAGGGACAGGAAAAACTTCTACAATTGTTGGAAGAATAGGTTATCTTTTAAACGCAGGTATAAAACCAGAAGAAATTTTACTACTTACTTTTACAAATAAAGCGGCTGCTGAGATGGTAGCGAGAGTTGCGGAGTATTTTGGAAAAGAAGTGGCAACAAAAATAGATGCAGGAACTTTTCATGCAGTTTCATACAGATGGCTTAAAAAACAAGATCACAGAGTTGTTTTAAAACAACAACGTGAACTTAAAACACTCTTTAGATCTGTATTTGAAAAACGATCTTTTATGCAGATAAATGCTGAAATAACACCTTACGGTGGAAACTATCTTTATGATTTGTACTCGTTTTACCAAAACACTGAACTTGAAAATAATTTCGAAGATTGGATAAAAGAAAAGTATGAAGAGCATGAACAGTTCGCCCTTATATATGCTGATGTAGTTGATGAGTTTGAAGGTTTAAAAAAAGAGTANGGGTTTGTAAACTTCAATGATTTACTCTTAAATTTTCGTGAGATGTGCAAAACAAGAGACTTGGGTTATAAAGAAGTTCTTGTTGATGAGTATCAAGATACAAATGCACTCCAAGGTACCTTAATTGACGCTATGAACCCTCCATCTCTTTTTTGTGTTGGAGACTATGATCAGAGTATTTATGCGTTTAATGGTGCTGATATCTCAATAATTGGTTCATTTTCCAGTAAGTTTCCAAACGCAAAAGTACATACACTTACAAAAAATTATCGTTCATCACGTCCGATACTTTCTCTTGCAACACAGGTTATAGAACACAATGAGAGAATCTACCCTAAAAAACTCGAAGTTACCAGAACTTATGAAGCTTCTTCTCCTAAACTTTTGGTATATGATGAGTTGTTTGATCAGTACCATGCAATGGCAGCACAGATTAGAGACTCCCAAACGCCACGTGAAGAAATTGCGGTCATTTTTAGAAATAACTCCTCTGCAGATGGGATCGAAGTAGGGCTAAGAGAGCTTGATATTCCTTGTAAACGCAAAGGGGGAACAAGTTTTTTTGACTCTCGTGAAGTAAAGGCCGTTTTAGATCTTTATACTCTTCTTGTGAATGAGTCGGATATGATGGCATTTATACATCTTTTTGAATTTGCACGAGGAATTGGTTCTGCAATGGCTAAAGAGATGTATACAGCACTGAAAACTCTTGGTCATGGAAGTATGTTTTACGGTTTATATGCACCAGATGAGTCTATAAAAAACCCCTTTGAAAAACGCAAGTTAAACCATCAATTAGGTCTTTTTGATGATTTCATAGAACTTGGAGCTGTTGGAAAATATGCAAAACTTGGCTTTGAAGCTAAGTTTATGAAAAATCCTATTTTAAAGCATCCAAAATTAACTAAGGATTCGGCTGCATTTTTACATAATTTTTATTTACTTTTTCGTGATTTAAAGGGTATAAAACAGCCACGTACAATTGTAAGAAAAATAGCTGCATCTGAACTATTTAAATATATGGCTGATGTTTTAGCAACAAAACGTGCAACACTTAAAGATGGAAACATAGATGAGAAACAAAAAACAGAATCACTAACTCGTATAACAAGAAAAATGGTCCTTTTAGAAGAACTCTCAAAACCATACTCAGAACATGATAGATTTTTAAACGCAATGATTTTAGGCTCATCCGACTTAACACAAGGCGAAGGTGTAAATCTCTTGAGTGTTCATGCTAGCAAAGGTTTGGAATACAAAGAAGTTTATGTAGTTGACTTGATGGATGGACGTTTTCCTAACCGTAAACTTATGCAAAGAGGCGGTTCTTTAGATGAAGAGAGACGACTTTTTTATGTAGCAGTTACACGTGCAAAAGATATACTTTATCTTAGTTATGCAAAGTACGACAAAATAAAAAAACAAAACTTCATGGCATCTCAGTTTTTATATGAGGCAGGATTAGTTCCTAAAGATGAAGCTTATAGAGCTTTGGTTTTAAAAGATATGGATAAAGACGAAAAGTAGAAATCCCTAAGCAAGAAATTTGCCTAGAGAACTATTTATTTGTTGTTGTTTAGCGCAAGGTAAGTCTGTTTTTTTTCTTTTGAACTTTTTACTAAAGCATCTTGTTGTTCTTTAAGTATAGCTAGTTTCGTTATACCTGTTAGCATTTTTTGATTTTCCCATCCGCACATATGCTGTTCCTTATTAATTAAAGAAAGCAGTGGATTATTTGAAAGACCCCAAAGACCGAGTTTTTTATCTTTAGCATATTTCATAGCTATTGTCATTCTCATTTTAAACATTTCGTGTAGATATGGGTCATTAAGATCTACTAAAGCGTAACCATCTCTTACTATTTTATAGTTAAGTTCATTTTTATCAAGCCAAACTTTTTTAACACCCACTGTATCTTCATAAAGTACATGATATTTTATTTCACTTCCAATTTTTAAATTATGTTTTAAATACTCTAAGGATTGTTTTTTAAACTCATCCTTTGTATCTAAGTCAATAGCTTTTGTTGCATTATTAGCTTTGGCAAAGAGCTCGATACCTGCTAAATGTATTCTTTGTGTTATTCCATCGTGTTCTATTTTTAAAAGGTTTTCACTAATAATATCCACTAGGATTGCTTTTTCTGCCATAGCAGATGAGGTGAGGAGCAGTAGAGTTAATATGATATTCTTTATCATTTGTCTTCCTTATATTTAAATACTATAGAAGCATAAGAAAAAATTGTTAATTTTGTGTTAAATGTTATTGCTTTTTCTTATTTTATTGTTTGTTTAACTCTTAGAATATAACATTTTTTAAAGGAATCAGGCAAAAAGGAGTTGCAGTATTATAGATAGAAAAGAAAGACGGTTACGCTTCCTTTCTCATCTTTCTAACTTCTAAAAAATAGGAGTGACCTAAATAAATCACATAAAATACTGATGCAAAAAAGATTACAAAAGGTATGAGTGAAATAAGGTAGAGTCCTAATGTTTTGAGTCTTAGTGTCGTGGCATTGAAGTATTTTATCTGTTTAGCTTCTTCTTTTGTTGCTATATTTGAAGAGACATCATAGGTCATTATTTTATGAAAAAAGTAATATAGAGGAAAGTTAAACGCAATTATATTGACAAGAGGTATGAAGTATAGAGGTACAAAAAGTATGAATAGACCAATCATGATAAATGCCCATTTCAAAACTAAAAAGATTCCTTCAACTGCGTTTGAATGACCTGTCATAGCCACGTCATTGTAATGTCGTATATGTAACTCTTTTAAGATCATAGGAGTCAAAAAACCTATGATAATTAATGCAACAAATATAGAAAAATACAGAGTTAAAAAAGTCCCTATTGTATAGACTAAAAAGGTCGCTATCCAAGATGTAATTGCAGAGCTCATTAAAAATTGAATAAGGGCAGTTCCTTCTAGTGTTGCTTCAAAACTTTCTGTGTGAGGTATACCATTTTGCATAGTCGTTTGTGAAGTCTGTACATCCATAGAACCCAATTGTTCCAAACCATACCCAGCAACTAAAAAGAAAAGTATATACATAATAATTACGGAAAATATAAACGGAAGTATGGAATACTTCAACATTTTAGACGTAAAAAGATCTTTTATACTCAGTGTAAGTACACTATTTTCATTATCCATTTAAATGCTCTTTTTCATTATTTGTTTATTTACAAGTAGGCTTATGTTGATTTTCATAATTTACTCCATAATTTTTGGTTTAGCTTTAACTCTTCGACTATGCCTATAGCCAAGTGAAGTGTTTGAACATACTCCATTGCTATTTTATACTTTAATAGTGAATGAAAAATAGATGGTTCAAATAAGTCTTTGTTGTACTCTATAGCTAAATGAATATGATTTCTGACAAATGAAATAGCAACAGGATGTTGTGATTTTTTCTTAAACTGAAGAAGCTTTTCCATGAGGGAGTGTGATAAAATATATCTCGCTTCAACTTGATCAGTGCCATAAACAACAAACTCTTTTTCAAATTTAGGGTCATCCATCTTGATAAGTTCTGGCCGTGCCATGTTTTTTGATTGAAGCCAGCCACCAATCATATCTCCAAAATTACTCTGTGCGCTATCAGGAAGAACAACAGTTTTTGCGTGAAAGTTTTTATTAAACTCAGCAACGATGAAAAGACCTTGAAAAATAGTACTCCAATTGTCTTTACCTTTAGAATTTCTATGTCTTTTTTCAGTATGAAGGTCTGAAAACTTTATCTTTATTCCATTTATGTGCCCAAAAACATAATCATTACCATTAATTCTATCAACTGAAGAAGTGTAAATCTCAGAGCGTTCAAAAAGAGTTTGTGTTATATGCATTTCACTTGAATAGTTGAGATTTGAGTCTATTGCGTTTATAAGAGGGGAAATAATATTTGCTTTAAACTCTTTAACATAATCTTTTGTTAACATCTTGTAAATAATACCACCCAGTGCTACATATACAAAGCCAAAAAAATAGATTAAATCACCAGATTGCCAATAAGAAGAGGGTATAGCTAAAAAGATAAGAAAAAAAATAAATGTGAAACCAAAACCTACTAAGAAGATTCTATATTTCAGTTGTTCTCTTTGTTTATCCAACTCTTTTAAAGTAGGATAAAGATTTTCATAGTAAAAGTCTGTTAACTCACTTATACTTTTCATCGTCTATCAAAAAGCTCATTAACATTCACATTTTGTCTTTCGCCTTCACTGATCTCAAATACCTCTTTGCGTTTGTAGTTCATAACACTAGCCATAAAATTTGTCGGAACCATCTCAATGGCGTTATTGTAGTCCGTTACAGCTTGGTTATAGGCTCGACGAGAGGCTGCTATTTGCTCTTCTACTTCATTTAAAGAGTGTTGAAGATGCATAACATTTTCGTTTGCTTTTAGCTCAGGATAATTCTCAACGGCAACCATAATAGAGCCCAAAGCAGAAGTTACTTTAGCATCAAGAGCCATTTTATGCTTATCAGAAATATTTGGCTTATTGGCTTCTGCACGAAGTTTTGTAACCTCACTAAGCAGAGATTTTTCATGCTCCATATACTTACTAACAGATGCTACTAAGTTAGGAATGAGGTCATAACGTTTTTTAAGTTGGGTGTCTACACTCGCAAAAATATTTTCTACCTGATTTTTCTTTGAAACCAGAGAGTTGTACATAAGAATTACAATAATTCCTACAACTAATAATATAATCATACTAACTGACATTTATGTATCCTTTGTTTTTATAAGCTTAGTTTATCTATTTATATCTTTATTATATCTTTTGCTGCAAGGTATCCACTAGCCCAGGCAAAGGCAAAGTTGTATCCGCCTCTTCGACCTAAAACATCTAAAACTTCACCACAAAAATAGAGATTTTTTTGCTTGAGTGACTCCATCGTTTTCGGATTTATCTCTTTTGTGTCAACTCCACCACCGCTCACTTCTGCATGACGAAAACCGTGTGTATCATTTATTTCAAAACGCCAGTTTAGCATTGCGTTTGCAATTTTCTTAGCCATTTTTGTATCTATGTTTTTTGTTGCGTTTGCTATGTTTATATCTTCTAAAAGTCCATTTGCAATCTTTATGGGAATAAGTCCGACTAAGATATCAAGAATGCTAAATTGAGGCATATTTTTTGACACCTTAAGTATATGAGCAGCTAGTTTTTGAGCTGTAAAATTTGGTAAAAGATTCAGAGACAAATCTAGCGTTTCATAGTTGAGTAAACCGACACTTACCCGTTGTGAAAGGTCTAAAATTGCAAAACCAGAAATACCATATGTGGTAAAAAGAATGTCACCATTTGTACTGAGCTCTTTTTTTGAATTTACAAGAAGGGTAACTTCTGCGTTTAGTTTGGCCCCAGACATTTTTTTTGCAATTTGTGAGTTAAGATGAAGTTGTACTAAAGAGGGATAGGTCGGAATAATGTTATGCCCATACTCTTGTGCAAAGTTATATCCATCTGTATTTCCACCCAGGTGTGAAGCTGCTTCGCTTCCTGTAGCAACGACAACTGAGTCGTATTTTTGAACTAATTCTTTTATCTCTTTTATTTTAGTGTCTGTATGAAAAATAACTCCAAGACTACGAGCATAATCTTCAAAAATTTTAGCAACTGATTTTGCTTCATTGCTCAGAGGATAAACTCTTCCATCCTCTTTAACGTCAAGCATAAGTCCTAAAGAAGTTGCAAATTTTTCAAACTCTTTAAAACCAAATTCTTTTAAAGCATCATCTACAAACATAGGATTCTCAGAAAAAAAATCATCTCTGCTTAGATTGGTGTTAGTAATATTACAGCGACCGTTTCCAGAAACTAAAATCTTTTTAGCGCATTTTGCGTTTTGCTCAAAAATAACTACTTTGCCTCCTGACTTTGCGCAAAATATTGCACACAACAGACCAGAAGCTCCAGCACCAACTATTGCAATTTCATTTTTTTTCATTTTTTTTCTTTTAAAAAAGATATTAAATCATCTTTTGTTTTAGGTTTACAGAAGTAATAACCTTGACCTATGGAGCAGTTGTTCTTTTTCAAAAACTGTTCTTGAGCCTCATTTTCTATGCCTTCTGCCACATTGACATAACCCATTGATTTTGATAATGTAATTATAGACTTAGATATAGCGATATCATTTTTATCATACGGTAAATCATCTACAAAAGATTTATCAATTTTAAGTTCATCAATTGGAAACAGTTTAAGATAACTCAAAGATGAATGACCAGTTCCAAAGTCATCTATAGAAATACTAAAACCTAAGGCTCTTAACTCTCGTAGAAGAATGGTGCTTTGTTGTACATTCTTCATGATATGTGTTTCTGTGATTTCTAAGATTATGGAACTCGTTGCTATTCCAACACCTTGTATTATTTTCAAAATACTAGATATAAATGAGTCTTGATAGAGTTGCACAGCAGAGATATTGATAGATACAGTCTGTAATTTTGGATAATATTTTTTAAATTCTAAAAAATCTTTACAAGATTGTGCAAATATAAAGAGCCCAATTTCTATTATAAACCCTGTGTCTTCTGCTACTTGTATAAACTTTTGCGGTGAAACATTTCCTAAGGTATTACTTTCCCATCTCGCTAATGCTTCAAGACCGACAATTCTTTTATCTATTATTGAATATTTTGGTTGATACATCATATAGAGTTCTGAATTTTCCAGGGCAAGCGCTAGATTTTGTTCCATATCTAAGCGTGCATGTGCTTCTATTGAAAGTTCTTTTTGATAATATTTATAGGTGTTTTTTCCTGCATCTTTAGCTTCATACATAGCTATATCTGCATACTTAAAAAGTTGTTTATAATCACTGTCGTCATCAGGATATATTGAAACACCAATACTTAGAGTTATATTTAATAGATGTGCTTTTGTTTGAATAGGTTGCGTGAAAAGTTGTAATATTTTCTCACAAACATGAGCAGCAGAATAGTCATTACTTGGAGATTCTATGATGATAACAAATTCATCTCCGCCTACACGTGCTAGCATATCTGAATCTCTTAAGCCTTCTCTCATACGTTTAGCACATTCTACAAGTAACTCATCTCCAACATCATGACCTAATGTGTCATTAATAGTTTTAAATCTATCAAGGTCTATAAATAAAATAGCAATTTTTGAATGACTGCGAGTAGCAACAGGAAGACGATTTTTAAGGTAGGCTTCTATACTAGTTCTGTTAGGTAAAGATGTAAGAGAATCATGATAAGCCATATATTCCACTTTATGTTTTTCTTCTATATAATCAGTAATATTTAGTTTGATGGCTAGATAATTTACAAGTTCTCCATCTTGGTAAATAGGCATTATAGAGGCTTTTTCATAGAATAATGAATCATCTTTTTTCTTATTTATAAATTCACCTTCCCACTTTTTTCCTTGAGCAAGTGCAGTATCGAGTTCTTGATAAAAAACATCATTGTTTAATCCCGATTTTAATATACGGGGATTCTCTCCTATTAACTCTTCTCTAGAGTACCCTGTTTCATATATGGCAACATCATTGACATAAGTAATATTTTTGTCTATATCTGTCATTACTATAGAGTTGTAACTGTTTTCAACAGCTATCTTGAAACCTAAGAGTTCATCTCTAAGAGAAATAGCGCGTCTATTTATATAGATTAAAATAAGTAAAATTATTAAAGCAAGGGCAAACAAAAGAGAGACTATTATCACTTCTATAAAGATATGCTCTTGGTAATCCTTTTCCAAATATTTATGTAGATTATCTAAAGATTTATATAGAGTAGGAAGATTTTGAGTCTCTTTTATTTTATTGAAGCCTTTTATTCGTTTTGTATTTATTTTAATATGGCTTATGAACATTTTAATCAAGTCATTATCTTTACTGTTTTGATTTAATGAGTTAAGTTGTTTTAATATAGCAGTGTTGTCTATAGTTGCGTTTATGTATTGTTTTGTTACTTGTAACAAAATGGAATTAACTATGTTTTTGTTTTTTTCATCTATGTTTTTCGATTCTAAAATAGCAAGATTAAGATCAAAAAGATAGTGCATAGAGTATAGAAATTGTGAATTTTCAGATTTAAAATACTCTATAGAAGAGAGTTTATTTTTATAAAGTTGTTTTACTTCTTTTAGGAGTGAAGAGTACTCAGGCGAATGTGTTTTGAGAGCTTCTTTTGATGCTAAATATTTTAGATCTTTATCAAAAGAAAAAATATTCTTATTGATTTTATCATAATTAATAAACACGGCTTGTTGTAATAAAAAGTTATCAAACTCTTTATCTATAATTTTTAATTTATTAACCTTGTCCTGATAATTTGCATGAAGACCAACATATATACTTACTTGCATAAGATATCCAAAAACTAGAATAATAAAAAGGATAAATATCCATAAAAGTATTGTAATAGAATCAATTTTTTTTGGAGTAGTATGATCCATGATATTTATCTTATTCTACTAATTGGAATCTCGCCGTTTAAAGATTTTAGAAAGCAGACAATCTTTTGGATTTCATCTTTTGTCACAGTACGACCAAGTTGGTAACGAGCCATAAACTTCACTACATCTTCTAAAGTGTCGAATCTTCCATCATGGAGATAAGGCGCAGTATATTCTATGTTTCTAAGAGAAGGTACTTTAAAATAGTATTTATCAGCCTCTTCTTTAGTTATTTCATAGCGTCCAAGGCGTTTGCTTTTAGCATCTTCCATTACGCCAAACTTATTAAATAGATTCCCACCTATATTTATGCCATGATGACAAGCTATACATCCTTTAGATTTAAATAGTTCATAACCCTCTTTTTCTTCTTGTGTTATAGCAGATATATTACCTTTAAGATATCTATCAAAGGGAGCATTTGGAGTTATAAGCGTTTTTTCAAACTCAGCAATTGCATCGGTTATATTGTTTTTTGTAATTCCATCCGCATATAAACTATCAAACTCTTTTTTGTAAGATGTTTGTTTAAGATGATGTATAATTTTGTTAAATTCATGCCCCATTTCTATAGGATTTTCGATAGGACCTTCTGCTTGATGAGCAAGGTCTCTAGCTCTTCCATTCCAAAATTGTTTAAAGTTGTATACTGAATTTAAAACTGTAGGCGCATTGATATCACCCTCTTGTCCATTGATACCAAAAGAAAATTTAAGACCATCATCTCCACCGTTTTCAATATCGTGACAATTTGCACAAGAGATAGTATTATCAGCTGAAAGAATTGTGTCAAAAAATAATTTTTCGCCTAGAGCTACCTTTTTCATATTCACATCCATAGTGAGTGGAATGGGTGAAATAGGTTCTGCGCAAGAAAAAATGAATAAAAATGTAAGTAAAAGCAGACTCTTCAATATCAATTCCATAATATATTAATTAGTATAGATTATACACGAAAAGAGCTTAAAGAGTCACTATTTTAGCCCCGAAACCACCTAGATGTTGTGGTGCATCTTCAAATTTTTTGACTCTTGGATGCGCTTTGAGAAAGTTTTTAACAGCATATGAAAGCTTACCTGTACCAATGCCATGATAAATAATTACTTCATCCCAACCATTCAAAAGAGCATCACTTAAAAATTTATCTAAAACTTCACAAGCTTCATCTGCTCTCATTCCATGAAGATCACATTTTAACCCAGCTTTTTTTTCTACATTCACTTTTATCTGTGTTTGGGGTTTATATTTAATAATTTGTGTATGACGAAGATGTTTTGTTTTTACTCGAACTCTCATTCCGTCAACTTCAATTGTTGCTTCTTCTTTGCCTCTCATAGAGATAATAATACCTTTTTGGGAATGGTACTTTACCTTGTCTCCAACATGAAAGACAAGGTCGCGTTGTATCTCTTTGTCTTGTTTTGGAGGTAGCTTTTTATTGGCTTTGTCCATGGCTCGATGAATTGCTTTGGAATCACCTGCTTTAGCGGCTATTTTTGCTTCTTCAATTGCTACTTCATAACTGCGTTTAAGAGCATATCGTTGTTCTTCTAACTCTCTTAAAAGTTTCTCTTTTTGTTCTTTAATTCCTAACTCTTTTAAACGCAACTCTTCTAATTTTTCATCAACTGCCTTATGTTTTTGTTTAAGTTCACGTTCTAGTTGTGAACCGCGTTCTATGAGAAGACTGAGCTTTTCAGAATTATCTCCATAAACATTTTTGGCTTCTTGAACTATTGTATTTGAAATTCCATAACGACTTGCAGTTTCAAAAGCATAACTTTTACCAATAATCCCTTGCATAAACTCATAGGTAGGCTTTCTCTGCTCTTCATCATAAATTGCAGCCATGAGTTCAACATCATCTCTGTCTGCCATAAGAGCAGCAAGACGTTTATGATGCGTTGTTACAACTACTTTCTGTCCGCGTTTTATTAAGTCATCAAGTATTACTTTAAAGAGGGCAGCAGCTTCATCAGAGTCAGTTCCTAACTCTATTTCATCAACTCCTACAAGAGCAGATTTGTGTTCAAATATACGAGAAAATTCTTGCATACGTCCTGCAAAGGTTGAAATGTCATTTTTAACATTTTGTGGATCATCTATGATTGAGAGAACTGTTTTAAAGGAACCTATATGAGATTTTTCTTCATTGAGTTTCATTGGAATAATGTACTTTGCCATAAACGCAGATGCTAAAATCGATTTTAGAAGCATCGTTTTACCACCTGCGTTTACACCTGTAATCATTAAAATGTTTTTTGTAAAATCAACATTGATTGGTTTTGCATTGTGTAGAGCAGGGTGGATGAAGCCATTTAAAACTATTGTCGAATCATTTTTTGATTTTACGATTTGATACTCTTTACTGCGTGCAAATAATACGCGAGCCTGATAGTTGTCAAACTTTGTAAATTCTTTATCTATGAAGTTGATAAAAGGCTGTAGTTCAGCTAGTTTTTCTGAAAACTCTTTTGCATATGTGTAAAAGATTGCTTCTCTTTCTTGTTCTATATAGCGAATCTGCTCTTTAGATTTTAAAATACTATCAGGAGAAACATAGAAAAAACCACCGGTTGAACGACCGATTAAAGCTCCTTTAAGTACATGATTAAAGCCGCCACGAACTAAAAGACACTCCTCATCATTGATAAAGTGTACTTGGGTGTCTACAAGATAAGCAGCAAGTTTTGAGCTTGACATCATGCGTTTAAGTGAAGCGCTCATATTATTTTTATGCTCTTTTATTCTTGCACTGAGTCCAAAGAGAGTCTCATCAAGATTCTCTTCAAATTTACCATCATGCGTGAAGTACTTTTCAATCTCTGTAAATTTTTCTTCGATAGTAAATTTGCTCATCCACTCACCGATTATGCCATCAAGTTCACGGTTTTTAAAATAACGAAAATATCTAACAACTTTGACAAGTTCAAAAATCTGTTCAAAGTTTAAAACACCATGTTTTTTGAGATGGAGTTTAATATTTGTAAAATCAGCAACTTTTGGAGGGGATTTGAATTCGATTGTATCGAGTGCTTTGATATATCGAAAG
>JGI997J19993_1000100_pt1 | contig 33870 bp, 30 predicted proteins | sample Etolagbewater25m_FD_19993 | JGI IMG/M metagenome (IMG submission 19993)
TCTTGTCCACCCCAACCTTTTGAGCTTTCCATCTCTAATATATTAATCATTATTCATCTGCTTTATATTTTCTTTTATAAATTCCATATCTAAATTCATCAGGCAATCACTAATTTTAGTACCATCACAGCCATCTTGTCCGCAAGGTACACACTCTCTATTCTCTTGGATGACTCTATGTTTTCCCATAGTTCTATATCCTCGTCTTATAGTATATCCAGACTCCATTAAGTCATTATCCCAAGGACCCCAATGATCTGCACCACTTGGTCCAAAAAAAGCTAAAACTGGTATATTATTTGCAGCACTTATATGCATAATTGCAGTATCAACACCTATAAAAAATTTAGCAGTACTATTAAGATACGCTGTTTGTTTTAAAGTGAGTTTTCCAGCAAAATCTATTGGTTCACTTTTTGATAATGATAAAATACTCGCTAATCTTTGTAATTCTTGTTTTACTGGTGCTGCAGTAAGGACTACTTTAACTCCTAATTGTTCTTGACAATAATCTATAATAGCAGCCATTGTTTTATCATTTATACATTTAAACATCCATCTTGAAACAGCATGAATATGTATAAAACCAGATTTATTCAAGTTTTCTTGGCTTAAAAGTGCATCTACTTTTTGTTTATCTTCATCACTCCAAAATATTTCAACTTTTTTTTCAAAAATAGTTAAATTTAATACTCTTAGCGCATCTAAATCCATCTCTAAAGTATGTCGTAAACCTTGATTAGGTAGGATATAATCAAATACATTTTGTGTTAGAAAATTTTTACCACTTTTATAACCTATTTTTTTATCTGCACCACTTAAAAGTGCAATTTGGGCACCTCTATCACCTTTTGTGGTATTAATCACTATATCATACTTGTTTTGTCGTATTTGCCATGCAAATTTTATCTCTGCAATAATACGTTGAAAAGAGGATAAGCTTTTTACATACTCTCTATCATAAATTAAAACTTCATTGATATTTGGATTTAAAGTTACCATCTCTTGGGTTCCTTTATTTACAGCAATATCAATCAAAGCATGAGGGTAATTTAATTTCAAATTTTTAATTAAAGGTGTTGTAAGTAATACATCACCAATATTTCGAAACTTCATAATAAGTATTTTTTTAGGTTCTTTTATTCTATTCATTTAATATATTTCCAAAATGTATATTGTGCATAAAGTTTTGAGATGACAAAACCATGCCATCCATCGAGGAATCCTCTTTTTAGTATAAATAATTTAAAAAATGTCCAATAAGGATTGATAATAGCTTTTATCATATTTCTTTTTTTATGATTTAAAGTTGAGTATCTATTTTGTTTTGTTATAAATTCTTCTATGCTATCATAAGCTGAGTGAATTATATTACTTTTTAAATATCCAGGATTTGATAGCTGTACACTTTCATGTACTTCTACTTCACTAAATTTTCCTTTCTTTCTATTAAAAAGTCTAATTGTATAATCAGGATACAATCCACAAGTTTTAATATCTTTCCCAAAAAAGTTATTAAGTCTTGGTACAAAATATCCATCATTCTTAGGATTATTCAATACTTGAACAATCTCTTGCTGTAATTCATTAGAAATTCGCTCATCACTGTCAAGAACAAAAACCCAATCATTTGATGCTAGTTCAACTGCTTTTTGTTTCTGCTTTCCAAAACCTAACCATTCTTGATGTAATACCTTAACACCTAGATTCTTTGCTATATTTATTGTTTCATCTGTTGAACCACTATCAAGAACTAATACTTCATTAGCAAATAAGCTTGATTTTATAGCATCTGTGATAACTTTTTCTTCATTTTTGGTAATTATCACCACAGAAAGTTTATTTATAGAGGTGTTCATACTGATTTTTCCATCTTTGGTGAAGCCAAAACCACTCTTGAGGTTTTTTTTCAATAACTTTTTGTGTAATATCTGCTTGTTGTTGTACACAATTTAAAATGTCTTTTTCTTTATCCCCTGTATCTACAAATTTAAACGGTTCATAAAATTCTATTGTATATTTTTCATAATCATCTGTAGTTATGTAAGCTGGGATAATAACTGCATCAAACCTTTTAGCAATAAGTGCTACACTTGGAGTGTGTCTGGCAACTTTACCAAAAAAGTTTATTAATATTCCTTCTTCATTCTTGGTGTTTTGGTCTACTAATATCCCTACGGCTTCATCTTTTTTTAAAGCTTGAATCATTCCTTTCATAGCACCATGTTTGCTGATTACATTCATGTTGAGTTGTTTTCTATTTGATTCTAGTATCTCATTCATAACTTCACTATCAAGTTCTCTACCAACTGTTGTCATTGGTATAAACTTTGCAGAAATTGCCAAACCTAAAAGCTCCCAATTTCCATAATGTGCCGCTAAAATAATGATTTTTTGTTTATTTTTAATAGCTTCTGTAAGATAATTTTCATGTTTAAAATTCACTTTTGAAAGTAGTTCTTCACTAGATATACCTTGATTTCTCACAAAATCAGCAAGTGTATAGGTAAGATTTTTATAACAACTTCGAATAATATTTTCTTTTTCTGACTCATCTATTTTATCTTCATATGCTAAATCTAAATTAACTCTAGCGATTTTTCTATGCTTTTTATCTATTTTATAAATTATCCAAGATAAACTATCTAATAAAAAATTTAAAATAACTTTTGGAGTATATTTTATAAAAAATCTAAAGATATAAAAAGAGTATAAATAAACTTTATCCAATCAATAATTCCTTTGCTATTTCATATATATCTTTTGCTTTTATCTCTTTAATACTAAAATCATTTTTATTTAGTTTAAGAGGATTTACATAACTATCTGATTTTATTACTTTATTAACACTTGTAATGTAAGTATTTCTATACTCTGGTGTATTCCCAAATATTGTTATAGAGGGAGTATTTAATGCCCAAGCCATATGTGTAGGTCCTGTATCACCACCAATAACTAACTTTGAATGAGATATTATACCGATTAAGTCATTTATACTCCCTTTAGGAGCAATTTCTATTAATTCACTTTGAGTATTCAGCCATTGTGCTGTTCTGTGTTCCTCTTCATTACCCCAAACAACCACTACTTTAGAATCTAATCTTTGTGCAAGTTCTAAAAACTTTTCTTTTGGATATATTTTATTTAATTTTGAAGCACCAACAACAAAAATAATATTATATTGTTTTTCTATTTTTTTTGAAGTATATAAAAATGGTTCTTTTCTTAAAATATCTTCTTTAGTTATATCTATCTCTAAAGCAGTTGAAAAAAGCTTTACATTTCTCTCTATGACATTTTTTTCATAAGGTATATATACTTTTTGATTATAAAACCAACTAGAAATACTCTCTCTTATTGAATCTTTATCAAAACCAACGACTTTACTTCCAACTACTCTACCACCTACTATATTTGATACAATTGCCGATTTTAAAAGCCCTTGTGCATCTATTACTACATCATAATTCTTTTTACCATAATTATTTAATATTTTAAATTGTTCAAAAAATTTTGATTTGTTTTTTTTGATAGATTTTAAATTAACAGTTAATATATTATCTACATGTGGATTATTTTCTAAAACAGCTGAAAATGATTTTTCAACGACCCAGTCTATTGTACAATTTGGAAGTTTTTTTTTAATAAATTGTAAAACTACCATTGCATGAATAATATCACCCATTGCAGATAATTTTACAATACATATTTTCATTTTAATCCAACTCTACAACTACATCTTTTGGTACTTTTATCTTAAATAGATCACTTTTTACTAAATGATTTTCATCTTCTGAACTTACTTTTAAAAGGTTGTCTTCTAATATAAAATCATATTTCACTTTTCCATACTCTTTATTTAAAGTTAAATTCAAGGTCATCATAAAATTAAGCCATTGAATTGTATCTATATCTGGTAACAATGTACCAAATTGTTTTATATCTTCAACTTTTGGAAGTGATTTACCACTATATTTTGCCACTATAGAGATTAAAATTTTCTCTTGATGTGAAAAGCCATAGTTTAAACCATTTAAAATAAACCAAAAAGAGTTTTCTTGTGTTTTATAAAAATTTAAAGATTGTCCTATAAGTTGTAACTTTGAAGCTATAACAAGAATTGAACTATATTTCGAATCTAAATTATGCAATGGTTGTAAAACATCAAATATTTTTTTTGCATTATTTCCTAAATAAGCACTTTGAGAATGGTCATCAACAAATCTATCCAATAAACTTCTTACACTTGGATTAAAGTTAGCAGGAAACTTATGATTTGAGGTTCTTAATATATCACATAAATATACCCCTTCTCTTACTCCTACTCCACTTGTAACAACTTTTTTTACTTCAAAGTACTCTAAAATTGTTTTAAAGATAAAAGTTCCTACGGCAATTGTGTCATATCTATCTTTTCTTATCCCTATTTGTTTTAACTCTTTTTTGCTTTCTGCTTTGATAATTGATTGAAACATATTGATATTTTTATCCACTTCATAACAAAAACCATGAAGAGTATCAATAGGATAATTTGTTTGCGATATAACACAACGACTTATTGCCCTTGAAGTTCCACCCAATCCAACAACTTTAAAAAATAAAGAGAAATATTGAGTAAATAACTCTTTGTTTTTTTCAATTTGTGAAATTATATAACTTTTTGCACCATTAAAATCATTTTTATTAAAATATAGCTCTTGGATTCTAACTGTACCTATATCAAGTGATACAGTATTCATCATCTTTTTTTCTTGCACAAAAGCAAATTCTGTACTACCACCACCAATATCTATAGTAACAAAATTTTGACAACTTAAAAGATTCAGTGCAGCAACACCACCATAATAAGCTTCTTTTTTTCCATCAATAACTTTTATATTAAGCTTTAGTTCTTTTGAGACTTTATTTAAAAATTGTTTTGCATTAGGAGCATCTCTTAAAGCAGAAGTAGCAACGCAAAGTATTTTTCTTGATTTTAAGTTTTTTGCAATATTTAGAAATGATTTGAGAGCATCGTAAGCTCTTTGCATTGGGATATCTTGGAGGTTACCATTGTTTTCATAACAACCCTCACTTATTTTTACTTTAGATTTTGATTCATTAATCAAATGAAAAGCATAACGGCTTGTTTTTTTAAAAACAACCATCCTCATTGAATTGGAGCCAATATCTATGATGGTTGTTATCTGTGCCATTAGTCTTCTTTTTCTAACTGATCAAATTTAAATTGTAACTCTTCCATTGTTTCTTGGTTATCTGGGTCTAAAACAATACAATCAACAGGACAAACTTCTATACATTGTGGTTCATCAAAACTACCCACACACTCAGTACATAGGTCTGAATCAATTATATAAATTGGATCACCTTCTTCTATAGCGATATTTGGACACTCTTCTCTACAAGCGTCACAAGCAATACACTCATCTGTTATCATTAATGACATAAATTTTTCCTATAATTAAATTTAATGGATTTATAACCTAATTTTCTTTAATAATTCTTTAATTATAGAAAAACTGTCACATTTTAATTATTTATAATTAACTTGCCAAAATATCATCACCAAATACATCTTCTCTGATATTTCTTTTTTTCACATAATTATTAAGACCGATATGATTATTGTATCCTAAAACTTTTGCAATTTTTCGTACACTCAAACCAACACCAAGAAGCTCTTCAATTTTATCTCTTTGTTGATCAAATTTTGATTTTTGAATTGTACCTTTTGGTTTTCCTAATGAAACACCATCAAGTTTTTTTGCAGTTAATGCTTCTTTTGTTCGTAAACTCATTAAATCTTTTTCAAGATTAATAGTCATACCAATTACACCAAGAATCATTTTTGTAAGCATATCATCTTTACTTACAAAATCTAAATTTTGTAAAACACTAATAATTCTTACACCATGTTCAAGTAAAAATTTTATATTCTTTAAAATAGCTGCTGTTGTTCGTCCAAATACATTGATATCATAAACAACAACCACACAACCATTTTTACATGTTTCTAAAATTTTATGAATATTAGTTTCTTCATCAGGAACATTTACTTCAACCTCAATATTCTTATCTAACTGAAGTTTTTTTTCTTTAATATATTTTGCAATTCCTAATGCCTGTGCATCTGTATATTCATCATTATTTCTATTCACTCTTATAAAACTTACTACTTTTTCCATGTGTTTTCCTTATATATTTTGTATTATTTATAATATAATAATAATACAATTTTTATTAGTTTTAATTTAAAACTTATACAAAATGTTATCATTTATATTCTTAAACTAATATTAAGAATTGTTAAAGTATCTTTTAAAATTTGTTCAAAAGTGCTTTTTAGATAAAATACAAAAAATTAAAGGGTCAAAGTTGAATAATCAAAAAAGCATAAAGAGATTAGTTGTAGGAATATCAGGTGCCTCTGGAGTACAACTAGGATTAAAGTTTCTTGAACTTATTCCTAATGAGATAGAAATTTTCCTAGTCTTATCAAAAAGTGCTAAATATACTTTATCGTTAGAATCAAAAGATAAAAGCTACAAAATACCTACAACTAAAGAGAATATAACTGTATTGGATGATAAAGACTTAGGTGCTTGTGTATCCTCAGGTTCTTTTCAAACAGATGCTTTTATTGTAGTACCTTGTAGTATGAATACTTTAGCAAAATGTTCAATTGGTTTATCTGATACCTTAATCACAAGAGTTTTTAGTGTAATGTTGAAAGAAAGACGCAATATAGTTCTTGCACCAAGAGAGATGCCATACAATACGATTCAATTAGAACATATGGCAAAACTATCAGCACTAGGAGTGACTATAGCTCCACCTGTTTTAGGCTATTATAGTCAACAGCAAACACTGGAAGATATGGAAAAATTCATTATAGGTAAATGGCTTGATTTACTTCATATTGAACATAATTTATTTACAAGATGGGGAGAATAAACTTTATGCAACAAACAAAAAGAAGAGCAATTTACAGTGGTACTTTTGATCCAATTACAAATGGACATATGGATATCATTAAAAGGGGTTTAAAGATATACGATGAGATTATAATAGCTGTTGCAAACTCAAATGCTAAATCTCCTATGTTTAATATTAATACCCGAGTATCATTTATACAAAAAGCATTTTATGACTCAAAACATGTAAAAGTTGAAGCATTTGATACACTCCTTGTAGATTTTGCAAAAGAGAAAAATGTGTATAATGTTATAAGAGGTTTAAGAACTACCACAGACTTTGAATACGAACTTCAAATGTCTTATGCAAATAGTTCACTTGATAAAAATTTGGATACAGTATTTTTAATGCCAACACTTGAAAATGCATTTGTAAGTTCTTCGATTGTAAGAGAACTTATAAGATTCAATGGACGATATGATCATCTAGTTCCAAATCAAATTATAGAGATGTTAGATAAAGAGGTAAAAAAACAATGTATGTAGTAATAGAAGGTATAGACACAGCAGGTAAATCAACACAACTTGATATATTAAAACAAAAATATCCAGAGGCAATTTTTACAAAAGAACCAGGTGGAACCCAAATAGGTTTAAAACTACGAGAGATGGTACTTAATGGAGAAGCAAAATCAAAAGTAGCAGAGATGTTTTTATTTTTGGCAGATCGTGCTGAACATAGTTATGAGATAGTAAAAAAACATCGTGATGATATTGTTATAAGTGATAGAGGATTTCTAAGTGGTATTGCTTATGCTAAAACTGCACCCTTAGAGATAGCAATAAGTCTTAATATTATGGCTCTAAATGGAGCTATGCCTGAGAAAATAATTATATTAGAATTATCAAAAGAGGAATTAGAATATAGACTTTCTCAAAAAGAACAAGACAGTATAGAAAAAAGAGGTTCTGAGTATCTTCTGTCAATCCAACAAAGAATGATTGATGCTATAAATATGATAAATGAAATGGGACAAGTTAAAATAGATTTACTTCGTATTGATGCTAAACAATCTATAGATGAGATTGCTTCACAAATCCAAAAATTTCTTGAAAAATAAGCTCTCTTTCCTTACTTCTAAAAACTTCGTAATATAGGCTTTGGAAGGGGTGGGGAAAAATGATACCCTTGAGAATAATTTGCACCTAGTTCTTTTGTAGTAATAAATATATTCTCATTTTCCACATATTCAGCAATTGTTTTCATATTTAAACTTTTTGCAAATTCAATAATTGTCTTTACTACTTTATAACTATTGTTATCATTAACAATATTTTTAATAAGAGAAGCATCAATTTTAAGATAATCAACTTCCATTTTTAATAAATGTTCAAAATTTGAATATCCACTTCCAAAATCATCAATAGCAACTTTACATCCTAAAGCTTTTACTTCTTTAATAAAATTAAACAGTAAATCATAATTTTTAACACTTTCATCTTCTAAAATTTCCCATACTACCCTATTTGAAACACTATATTCTTCTAATTTCTCTTTAACATAATTAATAAAATCATCATCTTTAATATCTTCATAAGACACATTTATGGAAAATTCAAAATCTAAATTTTCAAACTCTTTAAATGACTTATCAATTACTATTTTAGTAATATTTGCATATTGATTTGCTTTTTTTGAAACATCTAAAAAGAAATATGGAGCTATAACTTTTCCATCATCAAGCATTCTTACAAGACACTCATATTTTTCAACTTTCATCGTTGTATTATTTATCAAAGGTTGAAAATAGACTATTATATTNTCACTTTCCATCGCTTTTTTTAATTTTTTAGTCCACAACATATTATTTTCATATTCTCGTATATTATCAAGCTCTTCATAAAAAANTAAATAGTTTTTATGTTGTTGTTTTGCTGCTTGCAACGCTAAATCTGCTGTAATAAGCTTGTTTTTTTTAGGAGAAAATGTAATACCAGATGTTGCTTGTATATCTATCTCATGTTCACCTTCATGAAAAACTTTACTCGAAATAGAACCTAAAATATATACAATCATATCCTCAAAGTCTACTTTACTCAATCCAACATTTGCTAAACAATAAACATCAGCTGAAAATTTATAAAGTAATACTTTATCTCTTACAAACTTTATCATCTCTTGAATAATATCAACAATTTTTTTTAATATACTATCACCAATTTTATGTCCAAAAAAATCATTTATCTCTTTAAATGAGTTTATATCAATAACAGCTAAGGCATTGATACCTGTATCTTCATTTTGCACATCATGTATAAGCTTCACTCTGTTTGGTAGTTGTGTAAGACTATCAAGATAAAGAAGTTTTTTAATATTTGTTTCGTGTTGTAACTCTTTTTTGTATAAAATTTGGCAAAATTTTATTTTATTAAATACTAAAGTATCATAACGATGTATATCAATAAAATCATAAATCAAAAGATTCGTATATTCTTCAATATTGCCATAATCACCTACAACTAGAATAGGTGTTTCTTTATATTTTTCATCACTTTTTGCTATTAGCTCATTTAAAACTTCTAATTGCAAATAATTTGTATTGAGAATAATTACATGAATATTATAGTTTTTAAAACATTTCATAATAGTATCTTCATTGATTCCACAATAAACACTCTTGCTATCAAGAGGTTCTAAAATATTCATGGTATTATGATAAGCTTTGTTTTCATCAATTAATAAAATATTATAAATCATTTTTTATTATACTTTATTAATTATTAATATATCGTAGTTAAGTAAAGACAATACTTGTATAACCAACTACACTGCTTTCATCAGCACTTGTATCAGCACTTGTTCTATAGTCAAGAATAGTAGGTTTTAGATCTAAACTATTTGCAACTTGTATCATAGCTTTCACACCTATTGCACCACAAGCTTCACATCCTTGATTCATAACATCTAGATTTCTAGTTTGTATTGCATCTAAACAAACATTATCTCTTAACTTTGCATTATTTAATGAATAAAAGTGACTTAAATCAGTACTAATTACAACAAAGTTTTTAGGATCTTGAAGTAAAACATCTATCACTTGAGCAATATTATTAAAATCACAATCACTATATACTATCTCCACTACTTTAGCATTTTTATGATAATACTTTATGAAGGGGAACTGCACTTCTGTAGAGTGTTCACAATGCACTTGCTCATTAAAACTTAAGAAATCAAACTTATTCATTAAACTATTACTCAATTGTAAATTTATATCTAATGCACCAAATGGAGTAGGATAACTATCATATAAAGCTATACTAGCCCCACTAAAAGCAAACTTGTGTGATGGACCTATCACAATAATATTGTCAATATCTTTTGGAATATACTTATAAGCAATATTTGCAGTAAAACCGCTGTAAATATAACCAGCATGTGGAACAATTATTGACCGAGGTTTCAAATTTCTATCTACGGTTATATTATTTTCGTCCAAAACTTTATTGAAATGCTCAAAATATCTTTGAACTTCCTCTTTTCGTTCAGGGTAAAATGTACCTGCTACAGCTAATTTTCTTTGACTCATATCATAACTCCTACATTTCCTAAGTGTATGTTTTTTAAACCATTTGTATACCCTATTTCTCTTGCTCTTTGCAAAGTACTTATAGGTGTTTTTGGCAACTCCAACTCTTTATAATCAGGATGAAAAGCAGAAATATGCCAAGGAATTTCTATTCCTAATTCATTTGCTATAAAAGAAGCGATTTGTCCTATCTCTTCATCACTATCATTTTGTGTTGGAACTATTAGAGTTGTTACTTCTGTATGGATACCATTTTTTACAAAAAACTTTAAGTTTTCTAAAATAACATCAAGTTTTCCACCAAGATTTTTTTTATAATATTTTGCATTAAATGATTTTATATCAACATTCACAGCATCAATAAGCCCAACCATAGCAGAACTTACCTCTTTTGACTCAAAACCATTTGTTACCATAATATTTTTCAATCCTTTTTCTTGTGCAAGAGTAGCTATATCAACAATATATGGGAAAAAAATTGTTGGTTCATTATAAGTATAAGCAATAGACTCACATTCATAATGTAAAGCAAGGTCTACTATATCTTTTGGTGAATAATATCTCGTTTTATCTATATTATCTGTTTGGGAAAGTTGCCAGTTTTGGCAAAATGAACAGTGAAAATTACATCCAACTGTCCCTATGGAAAAAGTTTTTGTTCTTGGTAAAAAATGATACAAAGGTTTTTTTTCTATAGGGTCAATATTGATTGCATTTGGATATCCATAGACCAAACACTCTATTTTGTCACCCACATTTTTATTCACTCTACAAATTCCTACACTATCTTTTTTGATATTACAATAGTGTCCACATAAAAGACAAGTTATTTTATCTTCTGAACTTTGTTTATAAAACTTCATCTTACCCCTCCATTTTATTCCTCTTTTATTTTCTCAACTGTATAAGTAAATATTTGAGGAGCTTGATTTTCTTCAATCATCTCCAAACCTGCTTTTTTATACAGATGATACATAAACATATCAAAATCTGGTATCTCTTCCCACACTTGTGGTAAAAAAGTAGCTTGGAAAGAGCCTAGTTTTAGTATTACCCCATGAATATTTGGTTCTATTTTAGATTTTAAATCTTTAAAATCTTTATATTTCACTTCAACAATAGGACTTATTAAAGATATTTCTACTTTTACTTTTTCAAACTCTTCTTTACTTAAAGGTGGAAACCTTGGATCTTCAAAGGCAGCCTTAAGTGCATTTGTAGTTAAATCATCATAAAGTGAAGTATGTGGTACTAAAGAACCTATACAACCTCGTAAATTTCCATCTATTGTTAATGTTACAAAAGTGGCTGCATTTTTATTGAAATTTGGAAACTTCTCTAAAAACTCCTCTTTTTTTAATGTATGTTTATCATGAAGTTTATCAAATATTGTAACTCTAACTAAGTCAACCAATAACTTTCCTATAGCTTCTATCTCCATATTTACAACTCCTTTTATTATTATTTAACTTATTATACCAAATAATTATCATTTCATCAATTTATAAAATTTTTTTAGATACAATCGCGAATATAATAAATAAGTTCAAGGAATAGAAATGTCAGATTCATGTAAAAAAGTATATATAACTACCCCAATCTATTATGTAAATGATGTGGCTCATATCGGTCATGCATATACAACAATTATTGCAGATATGTTAGCTAGATACTCAAGATTAGTAGGGTATGATACTTTTTTCTTAACAGGTACTGATGAACACGGTCAAAAGATTGCAGACAGTGCAGAGCAAAGAGGAAAAACACCAAAAGAGTATGCAGATGAAGTAAGCGGTAAATTTAAAAAACTTTGGGATGATTTTGATATCTCTTATGATAAATTTATCAGAACAACAGATGAAGAACATAAAATTGGTGTACAAAAAGCTTTTGAAAAAATGTATGCAAAAGGTGACATATACAAAGGTCACTATGAGGGAAATTATTGTGTAAGTTGTGAAACATTTTTTACAGATGCTCAACTTATTGATGGTGAAGGTTGTCCTGATTGTGGACGACCTACAAGTGTAGTAAAAGAGGAAAGTTACTTTTTCAAACTTTCTAACTATGAAGATAAATTACTTAAACTTTATGAAGAAAATCCAGAATTCATATTGCCAAAAGCAAAAGCAAAAGAGATAGTAAACTTTGTAAGTGGAGGACTTAATGACCTTTCAATTTCACGAACAAGTTTTGACTGGGGTGTAAAACTACCTGCTTCTATGAATGATGATAAACATGTTATGTATGTATGGCTTGATGCACTTTTAAACTATATCACTGCATTAGGTTATGGAACAGATGAGGCAAATATGCAATATTGGCCTGCAAAATTACATCTTGTAGGAAAAGATATCCTTAGATTCCACTCTATCTTTTGGCCTGCATTTTTAATGAGTTTAGAGTTACCACTTCCAGATCATATTGCAGCACATGGTTGGTGGACAAGAGATGGTGAGAAAATGTCTAAATCAAAAGGAAATGTTGTAGATCCAAAAGAGATAGCTGATGCTTATGGACTTGACAGCTTCAGATACTTTATGCTTAGAGAAGTTCCTTTTGGTCAAGATGGTGACTTTTCTCAACGAGCTTTAATGGATAGAATTAATTCTGATTTAGGAAATGATTTAGGAAACCTTTTAAACAGAATTCAAGGGATGAGTGGAAAATATTTTGATTTTAAAGTAACAAGTAAAGATGTTGCAAAATATCATCAAAAAGAGTTAGATGATGTTCATACTATTTTAGAAAATGCTGAACCACTTATATACAATATGCAAATCAATAGATACCTTGAAGAGATTTGGAAAGTATTAACAATAGCAAACAAAGCAATTGGTGACTATGAGCCTTGGGCTATGATGAAAGATGGTCGAGAAGAAGAAGCTATGGCACTAGTTGCACTTATTACAAATATAATGGCAAAAGTATCACTATTGCTTGATAGTGTAATGCCAGAAAAAATTGCGAAAATTGCATCTTCTTTAGGTATTGAAATATCAACAGAAAACTATAATAAACTTCTAAAAAATAAAGAGTTAATAGGTGATACAACTATCACTAAAATAGATGCCCTATTTCCTAGAATTGAAGAGGAACTCATAGCAACTGCAGAAGTTGCTAAAACAGAAGCAGTGGTTGAGAAGCCACGAAAAGAAGCCGGAAAACAAGAGTCTACAACAGAAGAACCAGACAATCTTATCACGATTGATAAGTTTTTTGAAACTACTTTAAAAATAGGTACAATTGTAGAAGCCCAAGAAGTTCCAAAATCAAAAAAACTTTTAAAACTACAAGTTGATGTAGGAGAAGAAAAACCTCGACAGATACTTGCAGGTATAAAAGAGTTTTATAGTGCAGAATCTTTAGTAGGAACACAAGCGTGTGTAGTAGCAAATCTTAAACCAGCAAAGCTTATGGGTATGATTAGTGAAGGTATGCTACTTGCAGCCAAAGATGAAAATGGACTTCACCTTTTAAGACCAGAAGCTTCAAAAGTAGCTGGAACAAAAGTAAGCTAGTAAAGCTCTCCTATGCAAATCACAGCACTTACTGATATAGTTGAAGGGAAACTTCTCAATACCCCTTCAATATCTTTTGTAACACAAATACATACAAATCTTACAAAAGTCAATGAAGGTGATGCTTTTTTTGCAACAAAACAAGAAGATATACCAAAAGCTATTCAAAAAGGTGCTTTTGCTATTATTTATGAGTTTGAAACAGATATTATTGACAATGAAATTGCTTGGATACAAACAGATAACATAGAGAAAGCTATCTCAAATGTATTGAGATTTAATCTTCTTAAACACAATATTAAATATATCTATGTCAATAAAATATTTTTCAAACTTTTAAATATTTTTAAAACAAAAGAATTATCCTATATTATTACTTTAAAAAATGATATTACAACAGATTTTGAAGTACTTAATAGTATCGTTGAAGACAAAATTATTTTTGGAACAAATCATACTTTTTTAAGTTCCATAGGTACAGATATTTTATCTTTAGAAAACAAACAATATGATATCAAAAATCTTACAAGTCACTCTTTATTTGAAACTTCATTTTCATACAAAGACAAATTCTTCGATAAAATAAAACTTCCAACTGTATATATCAATGATTTATTACAACAACTAGAATTATTTGATTATCAACTTGATTTAAAAAAGATACATAGTTTTACTCTTTTTAAACCAGTATTTATCAATAAAAGCAATCAAATAGTATCTTTTGGACAAACAAATAGATTTATCTTAGCAAATAAAGACAAAGATATTTGTAACATAGAGATAGACTATCTCAAAGAACATTATAGTTATGCAAATATTCAAGTTCTAGATACTCATGAACTTAATGAAGATGAGATATTTGGTTATATTAAAAACAATGATTTCAATGCTTTATATCTTTGTGGTACAAATAGTAAAACTATTACAAATATTTTAGAAAATAATTACACTGAAAACAGGCTTTTATAAACCTTGCATTTTGATCTAGTATTACTGTCATTTATTATAGATAAAATTTTTGGTGAATTTCAATTTCTCAAAAACTTTAAACATCCAATTATTTTTATGGGAGATTTTATAAAATATTTTGAAAAAAAGTTTTATAAAGATAGTATATCAAGAGGACTACTACTTACTATTTCTCTTCTTTTTATAGTTTTTATTATAACTTTTACGCTTGATTATTTTATTGATAATATTTTTATACTAGCTTTTCTTAGTTCTTTTGGAATTGCTTCAAAAATGCTTTATGAAAGTGTCAAAGATATCATCACAAATCCACAACATATAAAATATCTTGTCAGTAGAGATACCAAAGATTTAACTGAACATGAAATAAATAAAGCGGCTATAGAAACTTATAGTGAGAATTTAAGTGATGGTATTATTGCACCATTATTTTACCTTTGCTTATTTGGTATAGTTGGGCTTTATATCTATAAAGCTATCAATACTTTAGATTCTATGGTTGGATATCGAAATGATAGATATGAAAACTTTGGAAAAATATCTGCAAAACTTGATGATGTAGTAAACTATATACCTGCTAGAATTACAGCTATACTAATAAGTATTTTATTTCTAAAACCAAAAGCATTGTTCAATTTTAGTAAATTTGGGAAACTACACGAAAGTTTAAATGCAGGATATCCTATCTCTGCTATGGCTTTAAGTATTAATCTAAAACTTGGTGGAGACACCTCTTACTTTGGGACAATAAAACATAAACCATACTTTGGAGATGGAAGAATAGATATCACAACAAATGATATTAAAAATGCTTTAAAATTTCAAAAACGATTTGATATTGTCTTGATTTTTACTTTAGTGTTTTTGCTATTTACTTCACAACTATAAACAAAGCATATTCCTAGATGAAAAACCTTAATCAAACATCAAAAAACTAAATTTATCTTCAAGCTATAGAGATAATTCAAAGAAAAATTTACTATACTGTGAACAAAATTTAAGTTATTAAACAATATATAGGATAAAGATATACCAATATGATAAATAAACCAATTCAAAAATTCAAAAATAAAAATATATATTTCTCTGGTCGTGGTGAAAAAATAGACAAAGAGGAGTTAGTCAAATACTTCATACAAAATGAAGCAATTATGATTGATGATGTAAATAAATCAGATATTATAATTCAAGGATATATGACATCAACTTATGATGAAGAGAGATTTTATCTCCTCTCAAAAGAGGGAAAAGAACTTTTTACTATTGAACAAATAGAAAAAGAGTTTAGTACAAATTTAGATATTGATTCTATTTTGATGGCTATTAAAATATCAAAAGAGAAACAACGAGTTATTAGTCTTTTAAAAAATAGATATTTTAGTGATGAGATCTTTGTAAAAATTCTTAAATACTATGATTGGGAAAATATAGGTATCTATGATAATGATGAAAACAGAGATGTAGCCACTGCTATTACACAAAGATTTTGTAGCTTAGTTGAGTCAAATCATAATATCCAACACTCACCTATAGGTATCTACTATACAGCACTAGAAACTACTAATGAGAAGCTTTTAGAGGCTATATACAATATGCCTGCATATTCAATAAGTGATAAAAATGCACAAAAAAACCAACCTCTCACTCTCAAAGAGGTAGTTGCACTCAATCCAAATACACCCAAACCTGTACTAATGCAAATATTCAAAGATAACAAAATAGAAGAACTAAATTTTCTAGCACAAAACCAAACACTCAATAAACTTCTTAAAACAAAACTCTTCGAACTGGGAGATAAAACTATTCTAAAAAGTCTTATTCTTGCAAATAACATAAAGTTTGAAAATATTGATGTGATTTTACAAAGTACCGAACTAAAAATTGAACTTTTAAAACATATCCTACTCGATGAAATTATCTTTGATAAACTTCTCTCATCAAATTTAAGTGATGTAGAGTATATTTACCTTTCAACTAACCCTACTCTAAACTCAAATCAAATAGAAAAATTATTTGAAAAAGATATAGAAAATGCAAATATAAATCTACTAAAAAATCCAAACTGTAGTGAAGAAAAGATACAAGAGTTTTTAGCTCTAAAAGACAAAATATACAACATAACAATAGCACACAATGAAAACTTATCGATTACTATTTTTGAACATTTAATGAGTCAAAATGATACAAATATAAATCTAAGCCTAGCATTCAATCAAGCGACACCAAAAGAGATTTTAACAGAACTCTACAGTAAAAATATCCACGAAATTAATGAAACTTTGAGCCAAAATATTAACACTCCTATCCATATTCTTATGCAACTCCAAATAGACACAAGGTACAATACTCTTGTATCAAATAACCAAATATACAAAGAATTTTCAAAGAATAACTTAGGAATAATAGAGAATAATAATAATTTTAAACGAAATACTTATATGGATACAATTAGGTAAATACTTAAGAAGACTCAATTATCTCCTTTAACTCTTCCCCATCTATAACCTCTTTTTTAATAAGTTCTTGTGCAACAGCTTCTATAGCATTCCACAATCTTTTTACCTCATCTTCTGTATGTTTTTTGGCTTTCTCTAGCCATACTAACATTCGCTCTTCTATTTTATCTTGAAAAATTGGACTACTACCGCCAAGGTCTAATCCTGAAATATTTATATAGCCAAGTTCCTCATCCATACCAAATAATGCAATCGCTGCGTACACTTGCATAGTAGCAGCTTCTAAATCACTCACTGCACCAGTTTCAAAACCATCTTCACCGAACTTCTTCATCTTTGCAACTCTTCCTGCTAGAAGTACACATACATCGTTGAAAAGTTCCTCTTTAGAGGTTGCATCTACATACTCTTCACTATGATAAGAAACAAAGCCTAAGCTTTCACTTCTTGGGGCTACTGTTACTTGCTCTATTTTTACATTTGGTAGAAGCACATAAGACAATACTGCATGACCTGCTTCATGATAAGCTGTTTTTGCCATAGATTTTTCTATATCTCTTATTTGTTTATTTTCTAATTTTGAACCATATTTTATAATATTTACCTGTTCTAAAAGTATCTCTTCTGTTAATTCTTTTAATCCTTTTCTTGCAGCATACAAAGAAGCTTCTTGCCCTATTCTTTTTAGTTCATTCCCACTCATTCCAGATATATATCGTACAACTCTTTCTATATCTATATTTTTACTATGTGGTTTTTTCAAAACATCTTTAATAAAAAATCGTCTTGCTTCCATATCAAGTTTTGCTACTTCTATATGGATATTTATTCTATTGGCTTGAATAAGCTCATGGGGTAAACTAGAACAGTTGTTTAAAGTTAAAATAGTAAAAATAGGAGAATCATAACTTTGATGTAAGTTATCCAACTCTTCAATAACAGGCTCTAAACTCATAGTAGAGATCATCCCATTTATAATTCCTTGAATATCTATATCTTCAAAGATTATAATCAAAGGAGCACTACTATATGCTTTTGCATATGCTGTGTGAATATTTTTTTGGGTAAATAAGTCTGAACCATTTATTACTATATATGGCATATCAGCTTCTTTTGCAAAGGCTCTTGCTAAAAGCTTTTTCCCCATACCAGATGGACCACAAAGAATCATCCCTTTTGGAATATCAAGTTCAAATCGTTTTAATTTTTCTGGCGATTTTAGTAAAGTTATTATCTCAGAGAGTTCTTTTTTTGCTTTTTTATGCCCTGCTATATCATCAAATGAGATATCTGATATATGAATATCTTCATGGGAAGCGATACTTATCTTTTCTTGTACATAAAAAGCATTTTTTATTTGACATTTCACACTTCCATTTAATGCTGTGATTTCCCATTCTAAATTTACTCTTTTATGTTGTTTTGTAGTTTGGGTGATAAAAAGATGTTCATTTTCAAACACACCATTAAGAAATTTTTTCGCTTTTTCTGACACACTATATACGATACTTTTTGTATTTTCTTTTATTTTTAAAGCTTCGTATATATGATTGAAGATAAGTTTTGGTATTTTTTGTTTTATATGTCTTGCATTAATATATGGAGCTAGAGAGAGTGTTATAAGTGAAATAAAAGCATCATATTCTTCATACTCTATTTTTACTTTTGTTTCTTTAGTAAATTCTTTTGTCATACTTTGCAGTGACTGGTCACCTATTTTTATCAAAGCTTTTAGTGAAAGTTTATTAAAAGGGATTATTGTATGTTCATTAAGAAGTGAGAGAAGTTTTTTATCTAGTGCCTCCTCTTGTCCCCCTACTATCTCTAACTTTTCATTTGCTAGTTTTTCCATAAGAAAAGTATGTGCTTGCAAAGGATCTTCTCTTAACATATTTTTAAAATCTTTTCTTTGCAATAAAGAGGATAAAAGAGTTGTTGTCACCACAAGTATAATATTTGAAAAATCAATATCTGTTTTTTCATAGTCACTAAATAAACTATAAATTGCCAGTTGAATTTGTAAATCTGCTTTTTCAATATCTTCAAATACTAAAAGTGCTTTTGGATTGTTTTTACAAAATTCAATAATATCATCTGTAAAACTTTTGATATTAAATTTTAAGGTATCTATATTGTATTGGTCCATATAAAAAGTTTTTATCTCTTTACTATCTGATGAGTATTTTTCTATCAATTCACAAAGATAATGTTTCCCACAACTAGGAGCTCCTATAAAAGTATAAATATGAGCAACATTATTTTTCGTTTTTAAAATATTTGTTTGAAGAAATGTTTTGATTAAAGTTTCAATAGCATAATCTTGATCAAATAAATTATTTTTTAAATCAGCTTCTAGTTGTTTATAATTATTATTTTTCATAGGTACTCTTTATAATTTTATTATACATAACTTATTGTATATACTAAATACTTAATATAGCTTTATTAAGTACTTAATAAATAAGTGGAACAAAAGCAAACCCATAGTGCCTTATTGTTTCTATTTGTTCATCATTGAGTTTTGTTATTTCACAAATATAATCTTGTATTGGGATAACCATCTTACCATGAACTTTTAATTGTTGTAATAATTCATAAGGAAGTTGCTCTGCTGCAGCGGATACCAGTATTCTATCAAATTTTTCTCCAGGGATACCAAGAGTGTTATTTGCCTGTATAATTTTTGCATTTGAAAAATTGTATTTTGCTAAATTCTTTTGTCCTATATGAACAAGTGTTTCGACTCTCTCAACTCCTGTTACAAAACCATTTTGTTTTACAATAAAAGCTAAAAGCGCAGTAGTCCAACCCGAACCACTCCCTATATCTAAAACATATTCACCCTCTTTTGGTTCTAACATCTCCAACATCATAGCTACAGTACTTGGTTGAGATATAGTTTGCCCATCTCCAATTTCAAGAGGATAGTCACCATAAACATCCCCAAACCAAGGATTTGAAACAAAATCAGCTCTATCTACATGTCTAAATGCTTCAATGATTTCTGAAGAGCGTAAAGCACCTTTTAAAATAAGTTCATCAATTAAATGAGTATATGAATTCATAATACAACCTCCTATACTATTATTTTATCAAAAAAACATAATAATAGATATACTTAATAGCTTTTTAAATCATCTTTGCTAAAATCCATCCATATATTACAATTATGGATACAATATGATAGCAATAGATTTAAAAGAGGCACTTATACCACTTATTGATTCACAAATACCTACATTTATTTGGGGGAGTCCTGGTGTTGGAAAATCTTCACTTGTAGCACAAATTGCAAAGCAAAAAGATATGAAATTTATAGATTTAAGACTTTCGCTACTTGACCCTACAGATTTACGAGGTATCCCTTTCTTTGCAAAAGAAGAAAAAAAAGCTGTATGGGCTAAACCTGAATTTTTACCTGATACTTCCTCTCTTGATTTTGGGATACTGTTTTTAGATGAGATAAACTCTGCACCTCCTACTATTCAAGCAGCTGCTTATCAGCTTATCTTAGATAGAAAGATAGGTGAATATACTTTGCCTCAAAACTATTCAATCATAGCTGCTGGAAACTATGAAACAGATAGAGGAGTAACCTATCGGATGCCCACCCCATTGGCAAATAGATTTGTACACTTAAATTTTGATTTAGATTTTGAGAGTTGGAAACTTTGGGCATATCAGAATAGTATGGATAAACGAATCATCTCTTATCTTAGCTATAAACCAAGTGATCTTTTTATGTTTGACCCAAAATCTCCAAGTAAATCCTTTGCAACTCCTAGAAGCTGGAAATTTGTAGATGATATACTCAAATCAAATGTACGAGAAGAACTTTTAGAAAATGTTATAAGTGGCGCTATAGGTAAAGAAACAGCACAAGAATTTCTAAACTATGCAAAAGTGATGGATGAGTTACCAAATATAGAAACTATACTAAAAGGAGATGAAGTAGAAATACCTACAAAAAATTCAGCACTTTATGCTCTTTGTATAGGGATAGTGTATGCACTCAAAGATAACTTTTCTACACAAAACTTGACAAATGTACTTAATTTTTCGCTAAAATTAGATGGTGAATTTACTATTCTTCTTGTAAGAGATATGCAAAAAGATGGTATAGAAGTTGAGAGTAGTCCAGCTTGGAAGAGTTGGGTAGATGAATATAGGTTTTTACTAAGCTAAAAATAAAGGAGTTTCAGATGACTGAAAAAGCGTTTTTATTTGAGTTAAGAGGTAATGGTGATGAGTTTTATTGTTATATAAAAGTTATTGGTAAACTAACCCATGCAGACTATGAAAAATTTGTACCAATGTTTGAAAAAACTCTTTCAAACATAAAAGAACCAAAAGTAAAAGTTCTAGTAGATATAACAGAACTTGATGGTTGGGAACTTCAAGCATTGTGGGATGATTTAAAATTCGGGCTCAATCATAATAGTGAATTTACAAACATCGCTGTGGTAGGGAAAAGTCACCTATATGAATATGGTGTCAAAATATCAAACTGGTTTACACATGCCAAAATGCAATATTTTGAAAATATCAATGAAGCTTCAAACTGGCTAGAGATAGAAGCTCAAAAGTAATCCTTTTTATGAATTGTAAGCAAAGAATTGAGCAGATAAAGGCAAATCTAATTATAGAACAGCCCTACTTTGGCTCAATCTCTGCTTTACAAAAACCAAAACTCAATGAAGATATTCAAACATTCGCTTCAACACCTGAACATTTTGAATACAATGATGACTATATTGAGTGTATAGATGATGAGGAATTGAGTTTTCTTCTTACAAATTCTGCTATGCATCAAGCCCTAGGCTACCAAAAGAGAAAGGAAGGTCGCATGGATTGGCTTTGGACTATGGCTCAAGACTATGCTATTAATTCTCTTCTTGTAAACAATGGACTCAAACTGCCAGACCTTTTACTTTATGACGAAAGATTTGACACTTTAAGTGCTGAAGCTATCTATAAAATACTTGAAGATGAAATAGATGAAGATAAACACACACCAAAAGAAGTAGAAAATATTCACTATGAAAAGATGCCGGAAGTTAATGAATATGACCAAGACCCAGTAGATACACAAGATATGAATCAACAGCTTTTAAACAAAGCAAAACTTCAAGGAGATTTACCACTTGGTATTGAGATACTTGTGCCTTCTATTGATACTGCCACTATATCTTGGGAAGATGAACTTTATACTATCATAGAAAATAGTATCAAATTTGACTATACCCTACTTCCTCCAAATAAACGCTATATCTCACAAGATATGGCACTGCCAAGTTTAAGTGGAACACGAACAAAACTTGTTATCGCCATAGATAGTTCTGGTTCTATTGATGGGATACTTTTAGGAAGGTTTTTAAGTGAAGTAGAATCTATTATGAATACTTTTGTTGATTTTGAGATAGATTTACTGATTGCTGATGCAAAAGTACATGAACATCATGTGTTATATGCTGGAGATGAACTAGAATACACTCTCAAAGGTGGTGGGGGAACTAACTTTGAGAAAACTTTTCAATATATTGAAGAGAATATTGATCATGTGACACTTTTTTTATACTTTACAGATGGTTTTGGAAAGATGCCAACAGACGAACCTATCTATGATGTAGTTTGGGTATGTGATAATAAGCAAGCTATATTTCCTTTTGGTAGAGTTTTATCTTTATAAGAGTTTAGGTACAATTGCTTTATGGTATTATCACAAATCAAAAACTCTATTTTTTCAAAAATATTTTGGATAACACTCTTATTCAAACAAAATAAATACCATAAATATGGCGTACTCATACATACTTTAAAAGTAGTATTAGGAGTTTTAAAAGCAAAAGATTTTAAGTTTTTAGCAGCTGCACTTTTACATGATATAGGGAAACCATTTGTGGCGTATCAAGACAAAGAAGATATCTTAGTTGATGAATACTCTTTTACAGACCATGAAGAGAGAAGTTACCAAATGGTAAAAAACTGGTTTATCTTAAGTGATTGGACAAAAAATGTTATACGATATCACTATATTATAAGAGATATACAAAACTCAAAAAGAAAAGGCTTATTTGAAAGACTTGAAAGACTCGAAACTGCGTATGCTACATTAGATGCTGTGTTTATAAAAGATTTAAAGAAATTTTTAATATATGATGATTATGGAAAACAATAAAAGGAAACAACATTGATAAAAAATATTATAGGAAATATAGACTTTGCTGAGTCTATTCGAGGTAAAAAAGCTTCATTTTTATTGGCACTTTCAAATACAGATACTGCTAAAATAGAAGGCATTACACAAGCTGGTATTCNAGGACTTATCCACTTAACTCCTACACTTGATAGTGAGTTTTTATGTAGTGGAGAGGTGCGAAGTTTAGAGAATATAGCCAAAACACCAAAAGGTGTACCAACTCCTGCTCTTATAACTCGAGCCATTCATCTTTTACATCCATACAATACTATTGAACTTCTAAACTTAGGATTAGAAGTAACACCTCAACTACAATATTTCACAACACATAGTTTTGATATAAACCCAAGTGGTAGCATCAATACAGGTGCAAATATAGACGCACAAACTATTTTTCAAAAAGCTCTAGAGTTTGGGCAAAACTATAAATGCAAAAATGACTATATAATCTTAGGAGAATCTGTTCCAAGTGGTACTACAACTGCAACTGCAACTGCTCTTGGATTAGGATATGATTGTAAAGATATGTTTAGCAGTAGTTTTAAAAATGTTCCAAGTCATATTAGAGAAACTACAATAAATAAAGCCTTAGAAAATATAAATAAAGAGGATGATGTATTCACGATACTAAGTAAAGTATCTGATAACATGCTTATTTTTACAGCAGGCTTTATACTAGGTCTTAACAATAAAATACCACTAATTCTAGCAGGTGGTACACAAATGGCTTGTGCACTTCTTATAGTCAATAAAATATTAGAAGTTATGGGTGGAGAGTTTGACACTTCGAATTTAGCTCTTTGTACTACAAAATGGGTCGTAGATGATACAAATAGTGATATTAAAGCAATTTTAGAGATGCTTGAGTTTCCTGTAAATAGTTATTTTGTAGATTTTGATTTCGCACTATCAAATCATCCTGCTTTAAAACTCTACGATGAAGGGGAAGCAAAAGAGGGAGTTGGTGCTGGTGGTGCTTTAATGTATGGTAGTTTAAATGGTTTAACTAAAGAACAAATCACTACAAAAGTGGAAAAGTTTTTACAATAGATGAAGATTCTTTACTTCGGTGGTCAAAAATCAGGGAAATCAAACCTAGCTGAACAAAAAGCTATTATCTTATCAAATAAGAAAAAACCATATTACATAGCTACTTATGACAACAGTTATGGAGATAATGAGATGCAAAAAAGAGTTGAAAAACATCAACTTCAAAGAGTTGATAATTTTCATACTATTGAAGAAACTCATCATTTAAATTCAGTTATACAAGACGGTGAAACTTATCTTATAGATTGTGTCTCTATGTGGATATTAAATAATATTGAGGAAGATGAAACTACCTTACTAGAACAACTTGAAACTTTAAGTACTAAAAATGCAAATATTATTTTTGTACTTAATGATGTGAATTCTGGTGTAATTCCATTAGATAGCCTTAGTCGTAAATATGTTGATTTATCTGGTATAATTGGACAAAAGTTAGCAGCAATTTGTGATGAAGTGTATGAAGTAAAACTTGGCTTGGAGATAAAACTCAAATGAAAGATATGATAGATGGATTAAAATATGGTATTTCATACTTTTCCATACTTCCTATAAAAATTAGAAAATTTGAAGCAACAAATGATTTTTATAAAGGTGTTATCTTTAGTTTACCTATTGTTGGTTTTTTATTATCTCTTATTACTATAGGATTATTTCTATTACTCCCTTTTCCAAATCTTTATAAAGCGATACTTTGTTCTATTTTATATCTATTTTTATATGGTTTTATCCATCTTGAAGCAGTTGCTGATACTATAGATGGTTACTTTGCCTCTTTAAGCAAAAAAGATGTACATAATGTGATGAAAGAACCACAAATAGGAGCTATTGGAGCTATTGGGACATTTTGTTTTATTCTTTTAAAAATATTGGCACTTTCATATTTATTGTATTATGAACACTATATTTTTATACTCTTAGCCTTTATTTTAAGTAGAAGTTCACTATTTTTTGCTTTAGATTTAGAGTATCATGAGAGTAGCCACTTTATTAATAGTTTAAAAGAGTCATTTCAAACTCCAAAAACCATACTACTTATATTTTTACCATTTAATATCTTAACAAAATTCATTCTTAAAACTCTGAAAAAACATCTAGGCTTTTTAAATGGAGACACTTTAGGGTTCAATATAGAACTTCAAGAGATTCTTTTTTTAAATTTAGGAATACTCTTATGGCAAATCTAAATAAAAAACAAACCTATGGACTTCATAGAAAAAGAGATAAGTCACTTGGACTATTAGAACTTATAGCCATAGCACTTGGAGGTATGATAGGTGGAGGAATATTTACTGTTTTAGGTGTTTCTGTTTCTATGATTGGGATATTTACTCCGGTAGCTTTTATCATAGGAGGTTTATTTGCTACTTTAGCAGCGTATTCCTATATCAAACTTGGTATTTATTATAAAGATGAGGGTGCTACCTATTCATTTTTCAAAAAAACTTTTCCTAATTCATCTTTTGCAGCTTCTCTTATTGGGTGGTGGATTGTTTTTGGTTATATTAGCACTTTAGCTTTATATGCCTATACTTTTGCTTCTTATCTTATTAGTGGATTTGAATTTGCAAATAATGAATGGGTAAGAAAAAGTGTTGCTGGTTCAATCATCTTTATCTTTACACTTATAAATATTTGGAGTGTAAAAGGGATGGGGAAAATTGAAGATTTAATGGTATATACAAAGCTAATTATACTCATAGTGATATCTTTTGTACTTATCAATAATTCAACTATGACACTACCTGTCCTTATAGAAAATAATACAGAAACTATAAATATTTTATCTATCTTAATTGTTGCATCACTGACATTTGTTGCTTTTGAAGGATTTCAGTTAGTTATACATGCTATTAATGAGATGGAACAACCAACAAAAAAAATCCCAAAAGCAATTTATAGTGCCATTTTTATCACAATTAGTATTTATGTTATTATTGCAATAGGAGCTATTTTGTCAATACCTTTTGAAGATATTATTCAAAACAAAGAGTATGCCTTAGCATCTGGTGCTGATAAGGTTCTTGGACATTGGGGAACTGATTTAGTGATAATGGGAGCTTTATTAGCTACAAGTAGTGCCATAAGTGGAACTTTATTTGGTGCTTCAAGATTAATGTCTGTTATTGCTCACGATGGTTACTTTCCATACTCTCTTACAAAAAGAAAAAATAACATCCCTACACACGCTATTATTGTTATGGCAATATTATCATTTAGTCTCATACTAGTAGGAGATTTAAAAGTAATTTTAGAATTTGGAAGTGTAACATTTTTACTAGTTTCATTTCTTATGGCATTTGCAAATTTTAAAATTAGAAAACGAACTAATTCATCATTTATTATTACCCTTTTTGCCATGATAAGTTTAGCTATAGGAACTATTCTTATTATTTATCACGAATTTAAAACACAAATAGAGCAACTCTATTTTATAGGAAGTTTATATCTTATACTCACTATATTGGCTTTTATTTACTCCAAATTTAGACAGCAAACAACTACTATAATATAAATATATTTTCTTTAAAAATTTTGTATAATTAAAGCTAAGTTAAAAATACAATATAGTAGACTTATACTATTTATTCAAATAAATTATAAAATGAGTATATTCATTACATTGTCAGTTACGAAAGTAATAAGTTACACAACATATTTAACATACGATTAACAACGAGATTGTATTGTCCTAACTATTTTGGTGTATTAAAGGTTTATATTAAATGATTGAAAAAAATTTGATTAATTTAAAACCAATAGAAGCGCTGCAATTTATCGTAGATGGTATAGATGCCATTGTTTATATTATAGATATAGAAAACTATGAAATATTATATGCAAATTATCACTGTATAGAAGAGTTTGGTAATGTAGTTGGAAAGACTTGCTATAGTGTTTTACAGAAAAACAAAGAAAAACCTTGTGAAGAGTGTGCACTTTTTAATAGTAAATATCCAAAGGAAATAGGTTCTACTTATAAATGGGAACATCAAAACAGTTTAAATAACAAACATTATATCTTTAGCGAAAGAATTACAGTTATCAACAACAGAAAAATAAAAATTCAAGTTGGAATAAATATCTCTAAACAAAAAGAGTTAGAAAAAAAAATCCTTGAACAACAAAGCAAAAACATTGAAACATTTGAAGCACTATCAAACTCCACAATTGAAGGGCTCATAATATATGACGAAGATAAAAAATGTATCAATACGAATAGTGTAGCACCACAATTATTTGGATATACAGCAGATGAGATGTTAAATAAAAGTGCCTTTGAATTTATTGCTTACGAATCTGTAAGTCATGTAAAAAAAGTTATCAAAAATCAAAATCAAGAACCGTATGAAGCAATAATGTTACGAAAAGATGGTACAAAGTTTCCTGCTATTTTAAGGGGTAAGGATATACAACTAGAGGGGAAAGATATAAGAGTTTCTGCTATTATGGATATCACTAAAATTAAAGAGAAAGAGGAAGAGATTTTAAAGCTTGCCTATTATGACTCTTTAACTTCTCTTCCAAATAGAAGCCTACTGGAAAATAGAGCAAATAGACTTATTAATAAAAATAGTAGAAATAAAAACTATGGTTCATTGATGTTTATAGATTTAGATAATTTTAAAAATATTAACGATACAAAAGGTCATATTATAGGAGATATGATTTTAGTTGAATGTGCAAAAAGACTCTCTAAAACAATTAGAAGATACGATACTGTAGCAAGATTTGGTGGAGATGAGTTTATTATTCTTATTGATACACAACATACTGATAAAAACTCTGCTGTAAAAAGTGTACGAACTGTTGCAAATAATGTTTTAACTCGTCTCTCAAAACCACTAATGATTGAAAATATAGAATATCAACTAACTGCTAGTATTGGTGTAGCTATTTTTAATGATAGTATTACTTTTGATGAGCTTATGAAGCGTGCAGATAGTGCAATGTATCATTCAAAAGATAAGGGAAAAAATAGTTTCAGTTTTTTTGATCCAAAGCTCCAAAAAGAGATTGAGAGAAAGACACTCATTACAGATAAACTAAGACGGGCAATACAAAACCATAAAATAAATATACATTATCAAAAACAATATAATCACAATCAAAAAGTAGTTGGAGTTGAAGCACTCTTACGCTGGACTGATAAAACTTTAGGATATATAAGTCCTATAGAATTTATAACAATTGCTGAGGAGAGTGACTTGATTTTACAACTAGGAAACTATGTAATTGAAGAATCTATTAAACTACTTAGTAAATGGGAAAAAGATAAAATCAAAAAAAATTGGAGAATATCTGTTAATATAAGTATTAAACAATTTGAAAAAGATGATTTTGTAAAAAATATTGAAAATAATATTTATAAATATAACATTGTTCCAAATAAACTAAGACTAGAGTTTACAGAAAGTTTATTATTTAAAAACACAGATAAAGCACTTGATAAGATAAACCATCTTAAAAATCTAGGATTAACCCTCTCTATTGATGATTTTGGTACAGGGTATTCTTCTCTTTCTTATCTAAAAAAGCTGCCTATTGATGAACTTAAAATAGATAAGTCATTTATTGATGATATTTTAACCGATGAAAATGATGAAACTATAGTATTAGCCATACTAAGTATTGGCAATAAATTTGGATTTGAGGTTATAGCAGAAGGCGTTGAAACAAAAGAGATGTATGATAAACTATTAACATTAGGTTGTAACTACTATCAAGGTTTTTATTTTGCGAAACCTTTACCAGTAGAAGAGTTATAAATAATTTAACATTTATTCAAATAAGCTAAGTAAATCTAAACAGATAATATTGTAAACTCCACAAAAACAATCAAGCCTAAGGTGAATATGAAAAATATAAGTATATTTGGTACAAGTTCAGATGCAGGTAAATCAACACTTACCTTTGTAATAGCAAAAATTATTCAAGAACATGGATATAGTGTAGCACCGTTTAAAGCACAAAATGTATCAAATAACTCAAAAGTATGTGATGATAATAGTGAAATAGCTATTGCACAACACTTTCAAGCAGAAGTTTTAGGTGTGGAAACTTCCTATCACTTAAATCCTATTTTATTAAAATCAGGTAGTGGTAGTTCTGCCTCACTTATTGTTGAGGGGAAAGTAGTTCAAGATAAAGATGTCAGAGAATATTACAGAGATTTAGAGATACTTAAACCAGCAGTCAATAGATGTTTTCAATATCTTGATGAAAAATATGATTGTGTAGTATGTGAGGGGGCAGGAAGTCCAGTAGAACTTAATCTTATGGATAAAGATTTATCAAATATCTATATAGCCGATACCTATAATACAAAAATAATACTTGTAGCAGATATACAAAAAGGTGGAGTATTTGCTTCTATTTGGGGTGTTTATAATCTCTTGCCTGAAAAGTTACGAGCAAATGTTATAGGAGTTATCGTCAATAAATTTCAAGGAGATATGAGTTTATTTGATGAAGGGGTTAGAATCATAGAAGAGAATTTTAATATACCTGTATTAGGAGTATTACCGTTTCTTCCATTTAATTTAGGTTTTGAAGATAGTGCAAGTTTAAAGAATTTTACTCAAAACTGCAAAAATGCTACAAAAAAAGTAGCTGTAATAAATTATCCACATATGAGTAACTATAATGATTTTGAACCTTTAATAGCAGATGAAGATATCTGTTTAGAGTTTGTAACTTCAAATGTTGATTTAGAAAAATTTGATTTAGTGATACTTCCTGGAAGTAAACTTGTAATTCAAGATTTACAATGGCTAAAAGAGAATGGACTTTTTGAACAAATACAGAAAAGAACAAAAGATATTTTAGGTATTTGCGGTGGTTATGAAATGATGTTTGAAAAACTTATAGATGAACTTTGTATTGAAAATACAACGCCTACAGTAGAGCTTGGTTTGGGTTTTATAGATGATAATATCTTATTTCAAAAAGACAAAGTGCTCAAAAGAGAATTATACAGTATGTTTAAGAATTATTACGAAGGTTTTGAGATACATCAAGGCATTAGTGAAAAATATCCGCTCTATTTTGAAAAAAATAATATCAAAGGTACTTTTGTACATGGAATCTTTGATGATGAAAAGTTTAAAAAATATAAAGAAAAAACTATCAATGAATTTATGCAAACTATGAAAGGAAAATTAGATATAGATAAAATTATATCTAGTATAATATAACATGATAAAATCACTTATTAAATTTGGTTTAGAAAAACCTATCTTAAACTATATGCTTCTGTTTTTTATATTTGTCCTTTCTGTATTTTCATATTTAAAAATACCTAAAGAGATATTCCCACCATCCAATCTTGATGCTATATCAATTACAGGTTCCTATGCAGGCGCTAGTAGTGATATACTTGACCTTATGGCTGTATCTAAAATAGAAGATGAACTAGTAAACTTAAGTGAAGCAGATACTATTACAACTGTTGTAAAAACTGGATATTTCAATATAAGAATTGACTTACAAGAGGGAAATGACCTTTCCAAACTTCTTGATGATGTAAAAGATATCGTTACAAAAACTCGTTCTGATTTACCAAGTGATATGGATGAACCTATAGTAAAAGAGATTGTTCATTCTTTTCCTTTGATTACTATCGCAGTATTTGGAGATAAATCAAATGAAGAGTTACTTCAAATTGCAGATGATATAAAAGCAAAGGTCAATACCCTTGGAGATTTAAGTGATATTACAATCTGGGGAGATAGTGACAAAGAGTTACTTATAACTTTTGATGAAACAAAAATAGATGCTTTTGGATTAGATAAAAATGCCGTGATAAGTGCTATCTCTTCCACAAGCTCAATTTTTCCAGCTGGTGTTATTAAAGATAAAGGGACACATTATTATCTCAGTAGTCAAAATGGAGAAAAAGATATTCAAAAACTCCAAAAAATGATTATCAAAATTAATGATACCTCTATTTATCTAAAAGATATTGCAAAAGTGGAATATAAGCTAGCCGATGTAAATACAATCTCGCATTTTAATGGTCAAAAAAATATCTCAATAGGTGTAAATAAAAGTAAAACAGGTGATAGTATAGCTTTAGTAAAACAAATCAAACAGATACTCAAAGAGGAACAAAAAAACTATTCTGGTATAACATTTGATACCTATACAGATACTTCTGTATGGATAAAAAATCGACTTAATACTGTTGTATCAAATATCCTTTTTGGACTTATTTTACTAACTATTGCTTTGTTTTTATTTATCAATATAAGAATAGCTTTTGTAGTTGCCATTGGTATCCCTACAAGTTTCATGATAGGACTTATAGGTGCTGAACAACTTGGATATAGTCTGAATATGCTCTCACTTTTAGGGGCACTGCTTGCTCTTGGTATGCTAGTGGATGAAGCTATCGTTGTTGGAGAAAATATCTATAGACACATGGAGATGGGAAAAGATAAGATGAATGCAGCTATAGATGGAGCTGTAGAGATGTATCCTGCTGTTCTAACTGCAACTGCTACAACTATCTTTGCCTTTTTACCAATATTACTTATGAGTGGAGAAACTGGTGTCTTTATGAGAATTCTTCCTATTATGATATCTATTCTTCTTTTAAGTTCACTCATAGAAGCTTTTTTCTTTTTGCCACTTCATGCAAAACATACATTTGAAGTCAATCAAAGTGAAAAAAGATCTGAGTCTATTTGGGAATGGAATAAGAACCTATATAAATCAATTTTAGATTTTGTATTAAGATGGAAATACCTTTCGCCTGCTATTCTTATCATATTTATAATTGTAGCAACAATAAGTTTTTCTAAAATACTAAAATTTGAATTTATGCCAGAATTTGATACTACCCAAGTATATATAAACGGTAGTGTTGGTGTAGGATATGATATTAAAGAGACTGAGCAAAAGATTTATAAACTAGAGAAAAAAATACTTGAAAACTTTAAACTTGGAAACGAAATAGATAGTATAAGTTCAGTTATTGGGATGAAACTAGATGGGAAACAACTTCCTCAAAATGAAGAGTTTTATTTCCAAATATTTGTAAACTTACAAGAAAGAGCACCTTCAAACTTTTTTGATACATATATCAATCCTTATTTGAGTCCAAAATATGATGATACTGATATGACAAGAATTGAACCTGCAAAAACTATCTCAAACAATATCTCAAAACTTATCAACGAAAGTGAGATACAAAAAGAGTTTGAAGAACTAAAAGTATATGTACCAGGTGCAGGAATAGTAAAATATGATATAGAGATAAGTTTAAGTGGTAAAGATGATAAAGCTTTAAGTAATGCTATAAAAACTATCAAAACAGAACTATCAAAAATAGAAGGTGTAAAAAATATAGCAGATGATATACTTCTTGGAAATCTTGACTTAAAATTTTCTATTAATCAGTATGGACAAACTTTAGGATTTACAGAAACAAATATTGTCAATCTTTTAAAACCATACTATTTTAAAGGAAGTTTTTCTAAAATGTATGATGATACAGGAATAGTAGATATAGTTTTCCAAAGTAAAAACAAAGATATAAAACAAAGTCTTGACAGCTTTGAGGTAACCATACCAAATAGTGATACAAAAGTACTTTTAAATGATATAGTAGATTTTAAAACAAAATCAAGTCTTAGCCAAATTTTCAAAGAAGATGGTATAGCAATACAAACTATCACAGCATCTTTAGATGGACTTACGAGTGATGAACTATATGTACAACTGAATCCAATCATTGATAACCTTAAAGAGAAAGTAACCATAGATATCAAAGGGGAACAAAAAGAGAACAAAAAAGTGCAAATGGAGATGGGACAAGCTTTTATCATAGCACTAATACTTATCTTTATCTCTTTAGTATGGATGTTTGATAGTCTTGTAAAATCACTTATTATTTTAAGTACTATTCCCCTTTCTGTTCTTGGAGTTTTAATAGGACATTTTATCATGGGATTAAATCTTACTATGCCCGGGCTCATTGGTATGGTTGGACTTGCTGGGGTTATTGTAAATGATGGGATTATTATGATGGATTTTATCCAAAAAGCAAAAAATGTAGAGGAGATGAAACAATACGCACTTTTAAGACTCCGCCCTATTCTTCTTACTTCACTTACAACTATTTTAGGTCTTAGTACTTTGATGTTTTTTGCTTCTGGTCAATCTTTGATA
>JGI997J19993_1000101_pt1 | contig 33697 bp, 33 predicted proteins | sample Etolagbewater25m_FD_19993 | JGI IMG/M metagenome (IMG submission 19993)
AGAAGGATGTTCTAACCAAACTTTTTCACTTTCTTCATATAAATCAATTGAAAAAGTTTCCCATTCACCAAGTTTATTATTTTTATTTAAATATAAATTAATTTTATTAGGTTCAGCTAGAGTTGCACTTAAATGTTTATTTGTATCAGGGTTTTTTCCTGATACATTGTGCCAATTTGTAATTAAAAATAATTGATTATTATGTTCATATATAAAAGCAGTTCCTACTGAAAGTTTACATTCATTAAAATACATTTCTATATAAATTGATGTTATAGAAAATCCATCTATACTTATAATTTCATCATCTTCATTCATTGTATTACCTCCTATAATAGACTAACTATTTATTCAACATACATTATATATAAAACACCCTGAAAATCAACAAATAACATACATAAAAAATGTCGTATATCAAAACAACGATAAACACCTTAAATAAAGCATTATTGAATATTTTACTATACAAAACATTGCAATATGTCATATTTTTTAAATAAATTTTAAGTTTATGATATAGTTTTTATGTATGTTTAATGTCGATATTTCGATGATAATAGTACATTATGTATGTATATTATGACAATATCGTAATAAACCTACATTTTGTTAAATTTATTGGGAGGTGTATTATGGGTAAAAAACTATTAGAAATTATGGCTGATAAAATCAGATTTAAACACTATAGCATAAGCACAGAAAAGACTTATGTACATTGGGCAAAAAGATATATACTTTTTCATAATAAGCGTCATCCTAAAGATATGGGAAAAGTTGAAATAGAACAGTTTCTTACCCATCTTGCAACAAAATTAAATGTAAGTCCAACTACACAGAACCAAGCATTTAATGCTTTATTGTTTCTTTATGAACAGGTTTTAAATATATCATTGAAAAATGAAAACATACAGGCATTAAGAGCTCAAGAAAGAAAACATATACCTGTAGTTCTGACAATTGATGAAGTAAAAAGTATTATATTAAATATGTCAGGTATTTACCAACTTATGGTTAAGTTTATGTATGGTTGTGGTTTAAGGATGAAAGAAGTGCAAAACATAAGGATAAAAGACATCGACTTTGGATTTGATAAACTATATATATGGGACAGTAAGTCATTAAAAGATAGAACATTACCACTTCCTTTGAAAATAAAGGAAGAACTTAAAATTCAAGTACAAAAAGTAAAAGAGCTACACCAAAAAGATTTAAACGATGGCTTTGGAAGTGTATATATTCCTTATGCACTAGAACGAAAATTTCCCAAGGCTAAATATGAGACTAAATGGCAGTATGTTTTTCCTATGGATAAAATCTCCACAGATCCAAGAAGTGGTGAACAAAGACGGCATCATATTTTAGATGTAACTTTAAGTAGAAATATAAAAAGTGCAGTTACAAAATCTAATATAGATAAAAGGGTAACAGCTCATATCTTTAGACACTCTTACGCAACTCATCTTTTACAGAATGGTACAGATATAAGAAGCATACAAGAGTTACTAGGTCATAAATCAATAGAAACTACGATGATATACACCCACGTCGTAAAAGAGTTAAATAAAAGTGATATAAAATCACCACTTGATTTTTAACCATAAAAAAAAGAGAAGACTTTCATCTTCCCTTTTTATTTACAAAGCAGATGAGTTCTAGTCAGCTTTTGGTCTAATTCTTAAAGCCAACTCTTTAAGTTGCTCTTCATCAACAACACTTGGTGCTTGTGTAAGAAGACATTGTGCTTTTTGTGTTTTAGGGAATGCAATAACATCTCTAATAGAATCAAGTCCTGCAAGAAGCATAATCATTCTATCAAAACCTAAAGCAAAACCACCATGTGGAGGTGCACCAAACTCTAGTGCATCTAGTAAGAAACCAAATTTCTCTTTTGCTTCCTCATCACCGATATTCATAAGTTTAAATACTTTATCTTGAATCTCTTGTTTATGTATTCTGATACTTCCACCACCAAGCTCTGTACCATTTAGAACGATATCGTAAGCGATAGATTCAATCTCTTCTAAATCATGAATATTATCTAAAGATTTTGGCATAGTAAATGGATGGTGAAGTGCTTTTGTTCTCCCATCAACTGTTTCAAACATAGGGAAATCAACAACCCACAAGAACTCAAAAGCATCAGCTGGGATGATATCCATTTGTTCTGCTAAGAAAAGTCTAAATCTTCCCATATAGTCAAGAACTGTTTTCTTATCACCAGCACCGAAGAATACTACATCTCCAACTTCAAGTTCTGTTCTTGCAATAATAGCTTCTAAATCAGCTTCAGAGAAAAACTTCGTTAATGGACCTTTTAATCCATCCTCTTTCATTTGGAAGTATCCAAGACCACTTGCTCCAAATTTTCTTACATAATCCTCAAAACCTTTCATTTGTCTTTTTGAGAAGATATTATCTCCATTTGGACATTTTAGCGCTTTGATTCTATTTTTTGTAGGATTTGCAGCAATATTTGAGAATATCTCATTTGTAGAGTTGATGAAAATATCATCTACATCAACCATAGCCATACCAAATCTCATATCTGGTTTATCAGACCCATATTGCTCCATAGCATCTTTGTATGTCATTCTTGGGAATGTTGTAGGTACATCTTTTCCACACGCTTTAAATGTATCATGGATAAGTTTTTCAGCTACTTTGATAACATCTTCTTGGTCACAAAATGACATCTCAACATCTATTTGAGTAAATTCTGGTTGTCTATCTGCTCTTAAATCTTCATCTCTAAAACATTTTGCTATTTGGAAGTATTTATCAAATCCAGATACCATTAAAAGTTGTTTAAATAGCTGTGGAGATTGTGGAAGTGCATAAAACTCACCGTGATGAACTCTTGATGGTACTAGATAATCTCTAGCTCCCTCAGGTGTAGATTTTGTTAAAATAGGAGTTTCAACATCTAAGAAATCCATCTCATTTAAACAGTTTCTTACTGCTATATTTGCTGTTGATCTAAGTTTAAAAATCTCATAAGATTTTGTACTTCTTAATTCTAAAAATCTATTTCTTAGTTTTATCTCTTCATTTACTTTTTCATCATTTAAATCAAATGGCATAGGCTTTGATCTGTTTTCTATAACTAAATTATCTATAACAATTTCTATTTTACCAGTCTTTAGATTTGGATTTTCTAATCCTTCACCTCTAGCTCTTACTTTTCCAGTTGCAATTAAAACAAACTCATCTCTTACTTTTTCGGCAACTTCCCACGCTTCTTTATTATCAGCTGGGTCACAAACAAGTTGTACTAGACCACCTTTATCTCTTAAATCTATAAATATAAGACCACCATGGTCTCTTCTACTATTTACCCAACCAGCGACTGTTACTGTTTCACCTATGTTTGTTTCTGTTACATCTGTACAATAATGTGTTCTCAAAAATATTCCCTTTTAAGTTAGTTTTTTATTATATTAGTTATTAATTTTTTGGATTATATCGAAAAATTGGTTAAAAACTAAATATGTTCTATTTCTACTTTGTTTTTACCATGGTTTTTAGCTTTATAAAGTGCTTCATCTGCTCTTTTAAAAAGTTCAGCATAAGTATCATCAGAATGAAGTTGTGACACCCCTAAAGAACAAGTAATTCTTAAATCATTAATAAATTTATTTGATTCAATAGTTACTCTTATCTTTTCAGCTACAATGAAAGCATCATCTAAAGCTGTATGAGATAAAGAGATCGCGAACTCTTCACCACCCCATCTACATGCACTATCACTTTCTCTTATTGACATTCTAATGATTTTTGCAATCTCTTTGATAATAACATCTCCTATATCATGACCATAAGTATCATTGATATACTTAAATCCATCAATATCAATCACAACAAGAGATAAATGATTGTCTTGGTACCTTTTAATTTGTTTGATTTCATATTCTATTAAAGCATCAAATTTTCTTCTATTATAAAGTTTAGTTAAAAAATCTTTAGAGGCTTTTTCTTCTAAAGAGGCTGTTTTTTCAATGAGTTTTTGATTGATTTTAGAAAGTTCTGTCCCTTTTTGTTTAATGAGTTCTAACCATTTATTATTAAGAATTCGTAAAAGTTCTGATTGTGTAATTATTCCTGATATCTTTTTATTTTCATCTGTTACAATAATTCTTTTAAAGTGTTTATCTTGTATAAATTTTATAGCATCAAATATTTTCATATCACTAGATACTGTTTGAATTGGGGCACTCATATATTCTTTTATCGGAAGTTTTAAATCCTTATGAGCACTTAGAATATTTAAAAAGTCTTTTGTCGTAAATATCCCTATAGCATTTCCAATCTCATCAATAATTAAAATTGAGTCTATATTCTTATCTTGCATTATACTTATTGCACTAAAAGTTGATTCATTTTCATAAATAGTGATTGCTGTATATTGTAAGATTAAATTTCCGACACTTTGTTTTTGAATAAGAACTTGTGGGTCAATGTTATTGATAATATCAGTTTGTGAAACTATTCCTAAAATTTTATTTTTAAGTGTTACAACCATATATTCATATTCAATTTCTTTTTGGTTGATAATCTCTAATAAATTAACTTTTGCATCAATTTTTTTTATTTCAGGTAGCGTAAGGTTACTTAACTTTGTATCTAAAGAGATATTATCTATTTTATATTTTATTGTATCGTTTACTGTGAGTATATAGTATTTTGAACCTATAATTACTACACTTCTTATATTTGACTGTTTCATTAATTGAATTGCATCTTCTAAAGTGCGGTCAATTTCAATAGTAACAATATTTTTTGTACATACCTCTTCAACTGTAGGTATCATAATTTTTCCTTTTAAATTGTCTTACTAAATCTTCTTTTATCTTCTGGAATATTGTTTAAATATGCATCAAATGGCATAGATATATTTCGTATCAACATAGCACCAGTTGAATTTGCTTCTATTTTATCATCACTTATAGTTAAAAGCCCAGCCTCTTGAAACTCTTCAAGAGCTTCTAATGCATCATTGAAATATTCTTTAAAATTTATATTAAACTTCTCTTCACATCTTTTAATATCTAAGCTAAAGTTTGACATTAATTCCATAATAACATATTGTCTTAATATATCATCATCATTAAGTTTATATCCTTTAAATACTGGTAAGTTTCCAGCATCTATAGCTTCTTCGTAAGATTTTAAATCTTTAAAGTTTTGAACATAATAATCAACACCATCTCCAATAGAAGTTACACCAATACCTATTAAATCTGCACCACCTTTTGTAGTATATCCTTGGAAATTTCTATGAAGTTCCCCTTTTTGAATTGCTTTAAAAAGTTCATCCTCTGGTTTCGCAAAGTGATCCATACCAACCATTTTATAACCAGTTGATTCAAAAAATTCAATACTATCTTTGAGTATTTCAAGTTTTGTTGATGGTGGTGCAAAGGTTGTTTCATCAAATTTTCTCTGAGTTTTCATCATCCAAGGTACATGGGCATAGTTAAATACAGCTAGTCTATCTGGATTTAGAGTTACAATATCTCTTATTGTTTTAGCAAAAGTTTCTTTTGTTTGATGAGGAAGTCCATAGATTAAATCTATATTGATAGATTTAATCCCTGCATCTCTAGCTATTTTTACTACATTTTGTGTAGTTTCAAATGGCTGTATTCTATGGATTGTTTCTTGTACTTTTGGGTCTAAGTCCTGTACTCCAAAACTCACACGATTTGTTCCTGCTTCTTTTAATACATCCATATGTTCTTTTGTGAAATATCGTGGGTCTATTTCACAAGAGATTTCAGCATCATTACTAAAGTTTGGAAAAGTTTCTTTAATAGCATCTAAAACTTCTTTTAATTGCGGAGCACTTAGAAAAGTTGGAGTTCCTCCACCAAAATGCATTTGTGTAACAGTTCTGTTTGTATTTAAATGTTGTGCTAATATTTTAAGTTCTTTTTTTAAATACTCAATATATTTAACTTTTTTATCCTCTTTACTTGTAAAGATTACATTACAACCACAAAAGTAACAAGCACTTCTACAAAAAGGGATATGAATATAAAGTGACAATGGTCTATCATCACTTTGTGATTTGAATTTCTCACATAAATCTTCTTGTGTGAAATTTGTATGAAACTCAGGTGCTGTTGGATAGCTTGTGTATCTAGGTCCTGGTCGTGAATATTTTGTAAATTTTGTAAAATCAATCATCTATTTTTCATCTCTCTTTTTATCAAGCCAAACCATAATTGCTTTTTGTGCGTGGAGTCTATTTTCAGCTTCACTAAATATAACTTCACTATGTTTTTCAAATGTTTCTGTACTTACTTCATATTCCCTATAAGCAGGTAAACAATGTAAAAAGATAGCTTTTTTATTAGCTAATTTCATCATCTTTTCATCTACCATAAACCCTTTGAAGTCTTTAATTCTTTTCTCTTTTTCATCTTCTTGTCCCATTGATACCCAAGTATCAGTTGTAACAACTGTAGCACCCTCTATAGCTTCTTTTGGGTCATCTGTTGTAGTGATAATTGCACCAGTTGTTTTAGCAATTTGCATCGCTTCAAAATAGATATCTTTATTTACTTCATATCCTTTTGGAGTAGCAATTCTAAGCTCAAATCCCATTTGAGCTGCTAACATAAGCCAAGAGTGTGTCATATTGTTTCCATCACCAACATATGCTACAACTAAATTATCTTGTAAGTTGTTTTCTATTATTGTAAGATAGTCGGCCATAAGTTGTACTGGATGATATTTATCTGTAAGACCATTGATAACTGGCACTTTTGAATAGGAAGCAAACTCTTCAAGCTCCTCTTGAGAGTCGTTTCTTATCATAATCATATCTACCATTCTTGAGATTACTCTACTTGTATCACTGATAGGCTCACCACGACCTAACTGAATATCATTTGAACTTAAAAATAATCCAACACCGCCAAGTTGATAAATTCCTGTTTCAAAACTAACACGAGTTCGAGTACTACTTTTTGCAAAAATCATTCCCAATGTTTTATTTGGCATATATTTTTTAAAAATATTTTCTTTCATCTCTTTTTTGATTTGAATTGCAAGATTTATTATCTCTACGATCTCTTCTTTTGAATAATCTTTTAGTGTTAAAAAATGTTTCATAATATTACTTTTCCTTGTCTCTAGTGATATTGGCACCTAGATTTGTTAGTTTTTCTTCAAGTTTATCATATCCTCTATCAAGGTGATAAATTCTATGAATATTTGTTTCTCCATTTGCTACAAGGGCTGCTAAGACTAAAGCACTGCTTGCTCTTAAGTCTGTAGCCATAACATCTGTTCCATATAGCTCTTTAGGCGTTCCTTTGATATTTGCAACAGTTCCATTGAGTGTAATATCTGCACCCATTCTTATAAGCTCACTTACATGCATAAATCTATTCTCAAATAGTTTTTCATCTATTATACTTACTCCATCTGCCATAGTTGCTAGTGCCATAAACTGTGCTTGCATATCAGTTGGAAAACCAGGATATTCTGTAGTTGTTATATTGACAGTTTTTACCTTATTTGCAGGTAAGACTGTAATACTATCTTCTTCTATTAATATAGAAAATCCCATCTCTTCTAGTTTTGATAAAATTGCTTCAAGATGTTCTGGTATTACATTTTCAATTTTTAATATTGAGTTTGTAATAGCACCTGCACAAAGATAAGTTCCTGCTTCTATTCTATCAGGAATTATTTTAAAATCTTTAAAAGGTAATAATTTTTTGTTTGAACCAACGATTTTAAGTGTATTGCTTCCAATACCCTCTATCTTTAATCCTGCATCTTTAAGTACTTCACAAAGTTGTACAACTTCAGGTTCTCTTGCTGCATTTACAATGGTTGTAATGCCATCTGCTAAAGCTGCTGCCATCACAATATTTTCAGTTCCTGTTACCGTTATTTTATCAAATACTATAGTTGCACCTTTTAGTCCTTTGGGTGCTTTTGCTTCTATATAACCATTTTTAATCTCAATCGTTGCACCCATTTGTTCTAATGCTTTTAAATGTAAATCAACTGGTCGCTGACCTATAGCACAACCACCTGGAAGTGATACCTCACAATGACCAAATCGTGCAAGAAGTGGTCCTAGAACTAAAATAGAGGCTCTCATTGTTTTTACAATGTCGTATGTTGCTTTTGTTTGATTGATTGTTGTTGAGTCTATTGTTAATATATTACTGTTTTTTGTATAAGTTGAACCCAACATCTCTAAAAGTTTTAATAGTGTATTGATATCCACTACATCTGGTAAGTTTGAGATATTTATACTATTTGAAGATAATATTGTGGATGCTAAAAGAGGCAACGCAGCATTTTTTGCTCCGCTTATTTTTACATTTCCACTTAACTTCTTTTTACCTATTACTTTTAAATAATCCAACTGTTGCTTCCTTTTTGAAAAAATAGCCAATATTATATCTATAAAATGCTATAATCTCCTTTATGAGTCAAATAAAAAATAAAGAACAATATTTTATAAATCAATTTACAAAATCGAAATATATTGGTGATGATGGTGCAGTTGTAGGAAAATATGTATACAGTATGGATGCTTTTTTTGAAAATGTCCATTTTAAAACATCATGGATGAGTTTAAAACATATTGCACAAAAAGCGATGCTTATTAATATAAGCGATGCAATCGTTATGAATGCAAAGCCAAAATACGCACTTTTAAGTGTTGCTATTCCTTCACATTATGGGAAAAATGAGTTAGATGAGTTAGCAGAAGGATTTAACAGTATAGCAAAAAAATTTGGTATAGAAATTATTGGTGGAGATACTATTTCAAATGTAAAACTTGATATTTCGGTAACTATAATCTCAACGACAAAAAAACCAGTTTTAAGAACAGGTACAAAAGAAGATGATTTAGTTTGTTATACTGGAGAGTTAGGAAGTGTTAAAAAAGATTTAGATTTGTTATTAGATGGAAAAAAAGTGAGTAAAAAATCTAAATTTATCAAGCCAAAACTTCATCCAAAGTTTTTTTATGAGATATCACCTTATATTAATAGTGCTATGGATATTTCCGATGGATTGTTTTTTGAGCTTGAACGATTAAGTAAATCAAATGATATTGGTTTTGAGTTCTTCACAAATATTTCTAAAAGTATAGGCTGTAGTGGAGAAGAGTATGAGGTCTTATTTACTTTTGATAAAAAGTATATTAACAAGATAAATAAAATAGCAAAAAAACATAATAGAGCATTAAATATTTTTGCAAAAGCAACTAAGGGTGAATTCAAGTGTGAATGTAAAAATCACCATTTTAAAACAAAAGAGGAAAAATGATAAAACAATACTATTTAAACCATAGTAAAATAGATGTATATTTTAAACAAAGTAAAGATGATTTTGTAGTTACAGAGATACCTTTGTATGAATTTAGTGGTGAAGGTGAACATCTTATTTTAAAGATACGAAAAAAAGATTTAGCTACTTGGGATATGTTAAAAATTCTTTCTGATTATACAGGGGTTAAAAGTAGAGATATTGGATATGCAGGTTTAAAAGATAAAAACGCAATGACTATACAGTATATTTCAGTACATAGAAGCTATGAAGAGGTGTTAGATAAGTTTGAGCATCCTCAAATTAAAATCTTAGAAAAAACTTATCATAATAACAAAATAAGAATAGGGCACTTAAAAGGAAATCATTTTTTCATTAGACTAAAAAGAGTACAACCTCTTCATAAAATGAAATTAGAAGCAGCTTTAAAAGAGATAGCTACACTTGGGATGCCAAACTATTTTGGGTTTCAAAGATTTGGATTGGATGGAGACAACTATAAAAAAGGAGAAGCACTCATAAACGGTAGTTTAAAAGTACGAGATAGAAAACTACGACAAATGTATATTAATGCATATCAGTCATATTTGTTTAATGCGTGGTTAAGTAAAAGAATAGAGATAAGTAAAATTATGGATAGCTTTGAAGCTAGTGAAATTAGTGAAAAACTTAATTTAAGTGTAGAAATGATTAAAGAGTTACAAACACAAAAACACCCATTTAAGGTACTTAAAGGAGATGTTTTTAGTCATTATCCTTATGGAAAAATATTTCACATTGAAAATGTAGCAGAAGAAGCTGAAAAGTTTTATCAAAGAGATAGGGTTCCAACAGGACTTCTAAGTGGTAAAAAAACAAAGTTAGCTATTGATGATGCTTTACAATTTGAAGAAGAATTTATCAAAGAAACTAAAGAAGATGGAAGTAGAAGATTTGCTTGGACTTTCCCTAGTGAAATTAGTAGTGAATATAAAGAAGAAAAAGCTTGGTTTGAACTAAACTTTGAACTTCCAAAAGGAAGTTATGCTACAGAATTAATTAGTGAACTTATTCACTAATTAATTAAGCATTTGCAGCAGCTATTAAAGCTGCTAATTCATCTTCATCTACGAGTTCTGAATCGTTTTTATCACCTGTTATATGTTTTGCACTTTGTGCAAATTTTCCATTATTGGGATCAATGTTATTAACAACTCTTTCTATTTTTTGTCTATGTGCATCTTGTGCTTGCATAGATTCTAATGTTATAAAAATATTGTTTCTTATAGAGTCAATATCTTTTTTAAGTTCTTTACTGTTTTCAAGTATATTTAACTTTTCTAAGACTACATCCAAATGATCCATTACCTCATTTGCCATTTGCTCAGACTCTTCTATTACTTCACATAATTGTGATACAACATCTGTCCTATTTAGTTCCATTATTTATCTCCATTACACTTAGATTCTTTTAATTTATTTAAACTTCCAAAGATTCTCATAGATTCAATTTCAACTTTTTTAGCAAAATCATTTATACTACTATTTGATTGTTTATCTGAACTTGCTTGCATAAGTGCCTGTAAATAGTTATGTAAGTTTTTATTCATCTGTATTAAGTTATCTACTGTTGTTTTATCAATTGTAGGATTCTCTTGCTTAAATGTTTCAAGCCAATTATCAAGTTCATTAAACTTTCTAACAACATTATCATTATAATCTGCCAATCTTGAATAAACATCATCTTTATAATTAAAAAGACCAACTTTCAAATCAGCAATATTATATATTAAGTCTACATCACAAACTTGTCCTCTTGTTTCTTGTAAGAAACTTGCTTTTGCAGCAGCTGTTACTAGATTATCAGACATGTTTTCTATATTATTAGAAAGTGAAGATATATCACTTGCTACACTTGAGTTTTGTTGTGTTGCTTGATCTAGATTACCTATAGCATCATTAATTTGTATAATTGAATTTTGCTGTTCTTGAGAAGATGTTGCTACTTCTTGAATAAGTTCTGTTGTATCGGTAATATTATTGTTAAGCTCTTTGTATCCATCTATCATATTTGTAGATACATTTTTCCCATCATTTGCTTTTGCAGTTGCATTTTCCACTAATGCTTTAATTTCATTTGCAGCTTCAGCACTTCTAGAAGCTAGATTTCTAACCTCTTGTGCAACAACAGCAAAACCTTTTCCAGCTTCACCAGCAGTAGCTGCTTCAACTGCTGCATTCAGTGATAAGATATTTGTTTGGAAAGCTATTTGGTCAATAACTTCAATAGCTTCATTAATTGAAGTAACTTCATGTACTATCTCTTCCATTGCATTTGATGTAGATAAAGCTAATTGTTCACCTTGCGAAGCAGAGTTTGTTACATCTGAAGCAAGTTTTGACATTTTAGTTGTATTTTGTGTATTTGCTTTAATTTTAGAAGTGATGTCCTCTAAAGCTGCAGCTGTTTCTTCTAAAGAAGCAGCTTGTGTGTTTGAAGAAGATGATAGTCCAGAAGAAGCATCTGATAAGGTATGTGTACTGTTATTTAATTGTTCTCCAGTATTCATAATCATTGCTAAAATTTCTGAAGTGTTATTACCAACAAGTTTGATTCCTGCTGTAACTGCACCTAAATCTCCATAGATACCCTTATCATCTATTTTAAAATCATATTTTGATTGGCTATAGTTTCTTAATGTTATATTGATTTTATCAAGTGTTCCCTTTACTCTTTTAATCATGAAGTTAAGATTTGATTTCATAGCTTCTACATGTGGATTAGAAGCTGTTGCTGTTACTTCATATACAAAGAATCCACTTGCTATTTTTTGTAAAATATCATTTGTTTCATTAATAACTATCTCATCTTGTTTTAAATCAGCTTTCACTTTGTCCATATATTGATTAAAAAGTTCAGCTACTTCTCCTATTTCATCTTTTGTTTTTACTTCTAGTCTAAAATCATCTTGGAGTTCAGCAGAGTCCAATAAACTTTTGAATCCAGTTTTTAATCCTTCAATAGGTTTTGTTGCCTTTCTTACAACATAAAAAATAATACCAATTGTAATCCAACCTAAGATTGTTGAAGCAATAACAATATTCATAATAATACTTTTTAAACTATCATCAGCGTCTTTTAATGAAAAAGTTAAATCCATAACACCAATAACATCACCTTTTTGCTGATTTACATGACACATAAGACATTCTTGTGTTGCAATCATAGGCTTAATCATTCGTAAATTATGACCTTTATCATTATTTATTTCAATGATATTTTCTTTTTTTGTATCAAATGCTTTAAGTATTTTTTGGTCTTTTGTGAAAGGTTCACCTTGTGAATACATCTCTATAAGAGGCTTACTTTTTGCTATTGTAAGGTTTTGTACACCTTTGATTGAGCGAGCTTCATCTTCTGCATGCTTTATCTGTATAGGGTCACCTGTATTCATAGCATTTCTTAGACTTTGAAACATAGCACTATTTAGCATCTCTAGATTACTTTTTGTTTTTGCTATATTATCTTCACTAACTTTAGTAACAGTAGAGTATAAAACAGCCATACTACTTAATGTCATAAGTATAAACATCCAAAAAATTATTTTTCTACTAATTGTTTTATTTATAAAGTTCAATTATACTTCCTTCATATTTATATATTCAAAGTAGAAAATATAATATTTTCTACATCTTTTAAGTTTCTAAACGGCTTTTCAATATAGCCATCACAGTTAAGGTTATTGGTTTTGTCTATTTTATTTTGAGTACTATATGCCGTCATCATAATAACTTTTATAGTTGGATTAGTTTGTTTGATTTTTTCTAATATTTCTACCCCACTTAATGTCGGCATCATGATATCAGTTAATACTAAATGAAAATTATTATTTTCTATATCTTTTATTGCAGCTTCAGGATTTGAATTAGTGATAACTTCTATTTTCCCAGACCTTAAAAGGAACCTTTCTAATACATCAATTATATCAAGCTGATCATCTATAATCATTACCTTTTTCATTTTACCGCCTTACTAAATCTTGAATTTTATATTTTACTATATTTTTATTAAAGTTTACTTTTTAAAATTGTTATTTTAAAAACTGCTCCTTTATCTTCATTATAAGCTTCTATAGTTGCTCCATTATGGTCATCAATTATTTTTTTTGCAATGCTTAGTCCTACACCCATTCCTGAGGAGTCTTTAGAACCTTTAAATGGTTCAAAAAGACTTTCAAAGATACTATCAGGTATTCCCCCTGCATTATCTTTAAATTTAACAATAATGTTGTTTTCATCTTCAGAAATATTAATCTCAAGTCTTCTATCTTCAAATTTTTCTATTTTTATAAGCTCATCAATTGCATTATTGATAATAATAATCCATACTTGTTCTATTCTTTGTACTTGTACATTTGCAAAAAACTTATAAGTGTCTTTTGGAGTGTCTAAATTAAATAGTTCTCCATTTATATATAAAGGAGTTAAATGTTTTATTTTATTCCAAGCAAGAGTCGCTGCTGTTACTATCGTTGAATAAATATTTGTATTTTCATTTTTAATAGCTTTTTGCATAGAAACTTCTTTCATAGAGTTTATGATAGTTTCCATTCTTTTAATACCTTCAGTAACTTTACTTATTGAAGCTTTTAAACTCTCTTTGATATTACTTTCTTCTAAATCATCTATATCATAACCCATTAATTCTACATTTGCTTTTATATAAGTAAGAGGAGTATTTATTTCATGAGTGATACCAGCTGCAAGTTTTCCTGTAGCACTAAATTTTGCATTGATAACCATCTGTTCAAGATTTTGTTTTTGTTCTAAATCTAATTGTCGTTTTAAGGCAACAGGTTCTAATACTTTTTTAGTAATTTCAACTAATGTATGAACATTAATAGGTTTTGTAACAAATTGTGAAACGCCTAAATTTATTGATTTGTGTAAAAAGTTATTATCATTATAGGCTGTAGTAATTATGATTGGTATTTCTTTATTTGTTTTTCTTATTTGTTCACACATCTCTAAGCCATTTAATCTGGGCATATTTACATCTGTGACTATTAAATCTATTTTTTCACTATTTTGTTTAAATAACTCTAAACCTTCTTGTCCATCTTCAGCTAAAAAAATTTCTTTAAAAAAGTTTTTTAATAAAGAACCAACTATATTTCGTAGTTCAGTTTCATCTTCTACATATAAAATATTGAAGTTTTCTAACATATTCTAATCCAATCGGTAAACCTATTTGATTTACTATAAAGCTAATGTATGGTAGTATAAATTTAATAAATAAACAATTAGGGGAATCTATACAATAGATGATAGTAGGAATTGAAGGAAAAGTTGAGAAGAAAGACCCCACTTATGTACATATCAATGTTAATGGGTTGATTTATGAAGTGTTTATATCTATTAATTGTAGTTCTGCAATTATAGATAGTCAGGTGAAACTTCATACAACACAAATTATTAAAGAAGATAGTAACAATCTTTACGGTTTTTTGGATTATAATGAAAAAAATTTGTTTGATACTGTTATTAAAATTAATGGTGTCGGACCAAAAGTTGCGCTTGCAATCTGTAGTACATTTACACCTACAAGTTTTGAGCAAATTGTTCAGACAAATGATATTAGTATGTTGAAACGGGTACCTGGTATTGGACCAAAAGGTGCAAGTAGAATTTTAGTTGAATTAAGTGGTTTTGTGGTTTCTTCAACTGAAATGTCTCAAAGTGTAAATCAAAGTGCCTCTGAAGCTGTAATGGCATTAGAGTCTTTAGGATTTAAAAAAGATCAAATAAACAAAGCTTTGATGGCGTGTACAGCAACAGATACTGCAGGCTTAGTTAAAGAAGCTTTAAAAAAATTACAGAGATAAAATAGAGAATATGAAAAATAAAAAAACGATAGCAATACTATTTGGATCACAAAGTTATGAGCACGAGATAAGTATCGTAAGTGCAATAACAATGAAAAAAGTTTTAAATCAAAATATTGTATATATATTTATAGATAAAAATAGAGAGTTTTATCTAATACCAACAGATATAATAAAATCAAATTTATTTAGTAGTGGTGCATATAAAAAATATGATAAATTACAATTAAGCCATAAAGGTTTTGTGAAAAATACTTTATTTGGAAGCAAAGCAATAGAGTTTAATGTTGCTTTAAATCTTGTACATGGTGGAGATGGTGAAGATGGTGTAATAGCAGGTTTATTTAAGTTTTACAATATACCATTTATAGGACCTAGAGTTGAAGCAAGTGTTGTAAGTTGTAATAAATACTTAACAAAAGGATATGCTCAAAACTGTGGTGTAAAAACAATAGAATATAGTTATTTTCACAAAAACGATAAAGTTGTTATAGAACAATTTCCAATTATTATCAAACCAGTAAGGTTAGGAAGCAGTATTGGTGTCTCTATAGTAAAAACACAAGATGAATTAGATTATGCTTTAGATGTAGCTTTTGAGTTTGATGATGAGATTATTATAGAGCCTTTTTGTCAAGGGATAAAAGAATTTAATTTAGCAGGTACAAAAATCAATGGAGAATTTATCTTTTCTTTAGTGGAAGAACCACATAAAGAAGAGTTTTTGGATTTTGATAAAAAATATTTGGATTTTAATAGAACAAGTAGTGTACTTAAAGCAGATATTTCAACAGAACTAGAAATGAAACTTCAAAATAGTTTTAAAGATATTTATAATTCTTTTTTTGAAGGTTCGTTAATACGATGTGACTTTTTTGTTTTAAATGATGAAATTTATCTGAATGAGATAAATCCAATACCAGGAAGTATGGCAAATTATCTTTTTGATGATTTCAATACTGTTTTGGATCAATTATCGATGAATTTACCAAGAAATCGAAAAATTACTATAAATTATGACTATGTAAATAAAATACAAAGTGCAAAAGGGAAGGTTTAATTATGGGAAAAATTAACTTAGAGCTTGTAGATGTAAAAGCGCTATATAATTATGTAACTGAAGCAATTATAATTGTAGATTCTAAACTTGATATTGTAGTGATGAATAAAGCAGCTTTAAAAAAATTCAAAACTACCCAAGAAGATATGTTATATAAAAAAATCACAGAATTAATACCTGTAGAATATCAAGAAGATATTTTTAGTACAATGAAAAATGATGATGATAGCTATTTTGATATATTTTTGAAAAAAAGTGATAGTGAGCTCTTCCCTGCTTATATAAGTGGACAAGAGTTTCCTTTAAAAGATGAAAACTATTCAATTTTAACAATTGTTGATGTAACAGAATTAAAAGAAGCAGAACAAGAAAAACTAAAAAAGTTAAAGTCTCATATTATTACACAAGCTACAACCCACGCACAAAAAGCGAGTGAAATTAAAGGTCAAAATACAACTGATATGATAGCTTTACAAGAAGAGTTGGATCATACAAAACATGAAATATTTAAATTAGAGAGAAAAATAACACTTTTTGAGAGAGAAAACCATATTTTAAATGGACAATGTGAAAAGATTCAAGAAAACTCTTTTAGTTTTGAACAAGTGTTAGATAGAGAGATAGCTCTTGGAAAAAGATATGATAGAAAATTTTCATTGGCTATAGTTGGGATTGATGACTACAAAAGCTTTTCAGAACAAGTAAATAGTGAAGCAAAAAAAGAGTTAATCTTAAGAGCATTTAAAAAACATTTTAGAAGTACCATTCGTACAACGGATGTTATATACTATGAAAATAGTGGGTTATTTTATATGATTTTACCTAATTCAAATGATGTAAATATTACAGATTTAGTAAGTAGATTATTACATTCAAAAAGAATTGATACAAAAATAATAGTAAAATTTAATTGTGGTATTGCGCATTTTTATGACAATGATACGAGAGATCATTTATTATACAGAGCAAGAAAAAATCTAGAAGAAAATATTAAAGAGAACACTTATGTCGTTAGAAGTAAGTAAAAAAATTACAAAACTTGTTGGTCAAACGAATGCAAAATATGAGCTTATAAAAGAAGGCGATAAAATATTAGTTGGTTTTAGTGGAGGAAAAGATTCCCTTACTTTAATTCATACACTCAAAAGGATGCAGAGTGTTGCACCATTTAATTTTGAATTCAAAGCTGTAACTATCACTTATGGGATGGGAGAAAGAGTTGAATTCTTGGCTGAACATTGTAAAAAATATGATATAGAACATGAAATAGTAGATACTCAAATTTTTGACATATCAAAAGAAAAGATTAGAAAGAATAGTTCTTTTTGTTCTTTTGTAAGTCGTATGAGAAGAGGGTATTTATATACACATGCTTTAGAAAATGGGTTTAATAAGCTAGCTCTTGGACATCACCTTGATGATGCTATGGAAAGTTTTTTTATGAACTTTTTTTATAATGGGAGTATGAGAAGTATGCCACCTGTTTATAAAGCTCAAAACGGACTAATGGTTATAAGACCTTTAATTATGTGTAGAGAGAGACAACTTCGAGCTTTTGCAGAAGATAACTGTGTAGATGTTATTGGAGATGAAGGATGTCCTGCAATGCGAATGGATATTAAAATGCCTCACGCTAGAGAAAATACGAAAAAACTGCTAGAAAAATTAGAAGAGGAAAATCCTAAAATATTTGTATCTATGAAAGCAGCTTTTGAAAACTTTCACCCAAATACATTTTTTTCAAAAGAAGATTTAGATAAAGAATAGTTCAAAGAACTATCTTTAAATCTCTTTTCCATTCCAAAAAATAACTTTATTTCTACCTGTTTCTTTTGCCTTGTAAAGTAGTTTATCTGCTTTTGTGATAGTTTCATCAGCAGAATTGTTTTCTGAACGGATTTGAACACCTGCACTAAAAGTAATTTTTAATTTATTGTCTTTATAGATAAATTTGTTTTTTGTGATTACATTTTTAATTCTTGTGATATATTTTTCAAGTTCACTCTTATCATTATAATGTAACGCGACAACAAACTCTTCCCCACCATATCTAGCAACGATATCTATATCTCTTGTAAGTTTTAAGAGTAATGAAGCAAAGGTTTTTAGAACAATATCTCCACATTCGTGTCCATAAGTATCATTAACTTTTTTGAAGTGATCTATATCAAAAAATATAATAGCATAGTTTTGATCTTTTCTATTGTATTCATTTTCAAATTTTTTGATCTCTTCTTCATAAGTTCTTCTGTTTAAGGTATTGGTTAAAAAGTCTTTTGTACTTTTTAATTTACTTTGAGCAAGTTCTCTTTCTAGCACTTTGACTTTATTTTCTAAAACAACAACTTCACTTTTCCCTGATTCAAGATTTTTACTTACACTAGTCATCTCATTTTCAATAGTGATTGCTGCTTGTACAAGTTTTGTTTGTAATTGATTTAATTCATCTTTTGTAGAACCTGAGATACTTATAGATTGTATTTCATCTTTGATATCAGATACATTAGTAGAACCTGATTTACTACTATCTATAGCATCACTTAGGTATTTGTTCATAAGGCTTATGAGTCTTGCAATATCTGCTGTTTTTTGTGCTACAATTTTTTTATCAACTTCAAATCGTTTTTCGATAAATTTTTCCATCTCTTGTTGTATTGACTCTTCAAATAGTAAAGAGGGAGAATCTCCAATTTTGATACAAAAAGATTGTAAATCATCATTGATTGTTAAAGAGATTGATGGTTGTAAAGAACTTTGTATAAGTTCAGACATTTTAGATATATTTTTTTTAGGTGCTCTTAAGAGCAGTATTTCAATAATATCATAGATAGTTTCAACTTCTTTGATATTACTATGGATAATCTCTTCTTTTGAAACTTTATTTAAAAGTTTTTCAAAGTAATTACATTCCTCTTGTGATAATTTTAATTCTTTTGCAACTTTACAATACTCTTTAGAATACTCTCTTGGAGTTATATCAATATTGTTTTTTGATAAATTTAGAATAGTTTGCTTTGAAAGCTCAGCGATGGAGTTTTTCATAATTAATTATCCTAAAAGTTTTTTAACCATTTCATTGATTCTTTTTCCATCTGCACTTCCACCAATTTTCTCTTTTGCAGGGTTCATGATTTTTCCCATATCTTTCATACTTGTTGCACCAACTTCTTCAATAATATCTTTAATTACTGTTTCTAATTCTTCATCTGTAAGTTGTTTTGGAAGATATTGTGAAAAGATATCTATTTGATCTTGTTCATTTTGTACTAAATCATCTCTTGAAGCTTCTTTAAATTGTAGGATAGCTTCTTCTCTTTGTTTTATCCCTTTTTGGATAAGTTTGATTATGTCATCATCATTTAATTCAACTCTTTGGTCAACTTCTATTTGTTTTATCATTGTATTGATAGCTCTAATTGCATCTCTTTTTAGTATCTCTTTTGCTCTCATTGCATCTTTTAAATCTGATTTTAGTTGTTCTTTTAATGACATAGTATAGTTCCTTGATTTGAATTTTTGTGGATTATATCATAATCTTAATAAACTTAATGATAGAATAAACTTATCAAGTTTTAAGTTTAGGAGGAAGTATTATTGAATATTAATACAGCAACATTGTTAAATATGCTATCTCCTAAGATTAATCCAGCTATAAAAGATAAAATCGATAGTGTAAGCACTGATGGAAAAATTAATCTTACTGCTCTTACAAAAGACAAAAGTATCCAAACAGTCTTAACAAGTTTATTGAAAGATATTTCAGTTGGTACGCAAACTAAAGAAACTGTTTCTGAACTTTTACAAAACAACAAACAAAACTTTAGCTTTAAAAATCTTTCTGAAGATGTTAAAAACTTAATAAAAATTATACAATCAGACTCTACAATAACAACAAAATTAGAAACACAGCTTAGTAGTTTAAAAGCATCATTAATAGATATTAACAAAATTGATGAGAAAGTATTGAAAAATAATATATCAAATAGTGGTGTTTTTTTAGAGTCAAAATTAGCACAACAAACAATACCAATAACAAAAAACTTAGAGCAACTTGTAAGTTTATTGAAAAATCAATTAAGTATTACAAATAATAGTGAAAAGCCATCTACTTCTTCTGATATGAAGTTAGAGATAAAAAATGCTATAGAAAATATCTTAAAAAGTATTAAGACAATTCAATCAGAACCAAATATACAAACTAAAGCACTTCAGTCAGCAAACTTAGAAATAAATATAAAATCTTTGCAACAAAAAATAGAAAATTTTGCATCGAAACAAACTTCAAGTATAACTCAAGTAAATACCTCCATACCTAAAGATATAGAACAATTATCTAATTCATTAAAAAAAATACTAGCAGAGTTTACAACTAGTAATTTTAAAACGAATATATCAAGTGAACTTCAATCTTCAAAAGTACAANAACAGTTGGGTTTAACATTGAAAACAATGATGGATATGGTCGAGAATACTCAAAAACTAGATACAAATCTTATTCAAACAAAGNTTGAACAGATAAACTCAAATCAAAATATNCCAAAAGATATCAAGCTAGAGATAAAAAATGCTATTGAGAATTTATTAAGAGATATTTCACATATAAAAAATGAACCAAGTGCTATCAAACAATCCACAATGATGACAAATATTGAAAATAATATGAAATCATTACAACAAAAATTAGATATATCTCATATAAAAAGTGATCTAGTTACAAATATCAAAAATATGTTTGTAAATGCAAAAGAGCAACTTTTTCCTAAAAATAGTATTGAGATTAAAAATGTATTAAATATTTTAAATGATAAGATAAATATGTTAAGTGATGAAACCATAGGTGCAAAAAATCTTAAAAGTGAGATATCTACTCTTTTGATGCAAATGAAAAGTTTTGAAGCTATTAAAAACCCTTTACAACAACAAACAGTATTTCAAAATATTTTACATAACTCACAAGCTTTGCAAGCAAAAGTGGAAACAATGTTCCCTAATGCATTATTTGAGAATAATATAAGTAAATCAGCGAATTTTATCCAAGACTTAAAACTATCTGCAGCAATAATTCAAGAACAGATTCAAAACTCACAAGAACCAATCACAAAAGATTTAAAAGCCTCTTTAGACAAAATAAATACACAAATTGAGTTTTTTCAATTACTCTCATATACTACAAATGGAGCTCATACTTATTTGTCTTTTTTACAAGATGAGATTGAAGATTCTGATATTAAATTTAATAAAAATAATGATGAAAGTTTTTCTTGTGCTATTAATTTGACATTAAAAAAATATGGAAAGTTAAAAGTTTTAATGATATTAGATAATAAAAACAATGTTAATATTAATATAGGGATAGAAGATAACTCTTTTAAAATAAAAATACAAGAAAACTTACAAAAACTAAGAGTAGGAATAAATGGTATAAATCTTTTAATACAGAGTTTGAATGTATTTAGTTTAAATGATAACAATCATCAATCAATCAAAAATAGTTATGGAAATTACAATAGTGATTTAAGTTTTGGTTTGGATATAAAGGCTTAAATATGTTGGAACAAGATGGTATAAAAAAAGCTGTAGCATTACAATATGATCAAGAAAAAGATCATGCTCCAAAAGTTACAGCTGAAGGTAGTGGAGAAACTGCAAAGAATATTATTAAAATTGCAGAACAAAATGGGATACCAATAAAAAAAGATGAAGACTTAGTAAATATGTTGAGTCAGATAGAGTTAAATCAAGAGATACCTGTAGAGTTATACAAAGCAGTTGCTGAGATATTTAGTTTTATTTATGGTATATCAAATGGAGAGGATGAAAACATTGAAAAAACAGATAAAATCTGATTTAACGCTTTATTTTAATAATATATTTCCATATAAATCAAAATATAACAGTAAGAAAAGAAATAGTGTTACTATCGGAATAGGGGGAAATATAGGAGATACATCAAAGGTATTTAAAAAACTGTTTTTGATGTTACAAAATGATAGTAGATTTGCACTTTTAGAAACTTCTCCATTATTGCAAAATCCACCATTTGGATACTTAGAACAAAAAGATTTTTTAAATGGAATTATAGTTTTAAAAACAGATTTAAGTCCATTTGAGTGTTTAAAAGTTTTTCAAAAATATGAGAAACGATTTAAACGAAAAAGAAGTTTTCAAGATGCCCCTAGAACTCTTGATATAGATATCATTTTTTTTAATAAACTAAAAATAGATACAAAAGAGTTGAAAATACCGCATATAGGATATAAAAATAGACAAAGCGTACTTATCCCTTTGGGTTTTGTTTTGTCAGTTTAGATATGGTAAAATCAATCTAAATATACTCTAAGGGTTTGCTCGTATGCCAGTAACTGCTACAGATAAAAGTAATCAAATATTAAAAGAGATTATTAATAACTCTTGGAGTGGGATAGGTATTATAGATAAAAATAGTAAGTTTATCTATGTAAATGAAGCTTTTAAACCAATTTTAGGATACACTGAAGAAGAATTACTTCAGATGAATTTTCAAACACTTTTACTCCCTAAATATCAAGAAGATTTTAAAAATTTACTTTTAAAAAATATTGAAAGTGAATATACAAATAATATTTTAGTTGGTTGTAAAAGAAAAGACAATCAATTTGTATATTTAGATGTTTCTATCAAACTTATATCAGATAAAAAGTTTATAGTTATCAATATCAATGATGTAACAAAAAACATTTCAGACCATGAAACATTTGATAAATATGTGATACAGTTACATATTGATACAGAAGGTATTATCAATAAAGTGAGTGAAGCATTTTGTAGATTGACTTTATTTCAGGGTGAAGAACTTCTTAATAAGTCTTATGAGATGTTATTTTATAAAGATTTAAATGAACAGGGATTAGAACTAAAAGTTATAAACGATGTGGAAGCACAGGGGCAGTTTACAGGTATAGTTGCAAGTAGAAATAAACATAATGAAATATTTTGGGTAGATATTATTATCAAACCTATTAAAAATAAATATGGGGATATCACTGGATATTCAGCTGTTATGTTTGATATAACAAGTGAAATTAATTTGAAAAAAAACAAATTACAACTTGAAGAAACAATAATTGATAACAATACAAAATTAAGAATTATGTCAGATACTATGAAAACAGTTGCACACCAATGGAGACAACCTTTAAATAATATTTCACTAGAAGCACAAAACTTGCTTCTTTCATATAATTTTTTAGATGAACCTATGGCAAAAGAGGAAGCTGTTCCAGTATTAGAGTCTATGCAAACAAATGTTCAGAAGTTATCAAATATTATTAGTAAGTTTCAATATGTGACAGAATTTAATGGGAATAAAGTAGATGTGGATATCAAAGATATTATAAAAAAATCTATAGCTTTGTCTAGAGTTGATGAAAAGTATATTACTATTAACATAGCTCAAAATATTGTTGTTACTGTTTATGATGAATTACTTATTCAAGTTGTTGCATCAATTTTAGATAATGCCCAAGAAGCGCTCGAAAAAAGAGAGAATATAGAAAAAAAGATTGAATTTAATGTAATTATAGAGAAAAATTATATATACTTAAAGATATCAAATAATGGTGGAAATATTGCTGATAATTTACTAGAAGAAATTTTTGCCCCATACTTTAGTACAAAACAAGAAAAAAATGGTGTAGGATTGAGTTTATACATTTCTAAAATGATAACCCAGTTTCATTTAAAAGGTGATATTAAAGTGATAAATCATAGAGATGATGTTGTAGAATTTGATATAATATTTCCAATAAAAGGTAAGCATAAATGATAATTATACCAGCAAGGTTAAATAGTAGTCGATTTGAAAATAAAATTTTAGTAGATATTTTAGGTTTACCTATGGTTATTAGGACTGCAAAAAGAGTAGAGAGTTTAGATGATGTTGTTATAGCAACAGATTCTACAGAAGTTGTTGAACTAGCAAAAAAATATAATGTAAAAGCTATTTTAACATCAACTGAGCATCAAAGTGGAACTGACAGAATAAATGAAGCAGCTACACTTCTGCAACTAGATGAAGAGTCTGTGATTGTGAATGTTCAAGCAGATGAACCTTTTATTGAACCAGAAGTTGTACAAGCAGTTATTAAGGAAGTAAAAAGATTAAAAAATGAAGAATTTGCTATGGTAAGTTGCTACAAAGAGATAACTTCAGAGATGGCAGATGATCCAAACCATGTAAAAGTTATCTGTGATGATAACGGAGATGCTATTTATTTTTCAAGAGCGAAGGTACCGTATCATCGAGATCATTATACAAATACTAAGTATAAGGGACATTTAGGAATCTATGGTTTTACAAAAAAAAGTTTAGGCTGTTTTTGTTCTTTAAATAGTTCAATCTTGGAACAAACAGAAAAATTAGAACAATTACGGGCAATATCAAACAATAAAACTATAAGTATGGTAGAAGTTGAATCTAAAAGTTTTGGTATAGATACTAAAGAAGATTTAGAAAATGCCTTAGAAATTTTTAATCAGTAAAGATGGGATACAATATGAGTAAAGACTTTTTAAATGATATAAATATTTTATATGTTGAAGATGAAAATGATGTTAGAACTCTCACATCTAATATTTTAGAAAAGTTTTTAAATCGTACTGTTCAAGCTTGTAATGGTAAAGAAGGTTTAGAGTTATTTAAAAAATATAATGAAGATGAAAATAGTGAATTTAAAATTGATTTAATTGTTACAGATATAAATATGCCAAAAATGAATGGTCTTGAGATGATACGAGAAATTCATAAAATAGACTATACAATACCAACAGTTATAACTACAGCACACAGTGATGCTGATTTTTTAAAAGAAGCTATTAAATTAAGAGTTAGAGGTTATGTAACAAAACCTTTAAAAATCGATGATTTAATTGATACTATTCGTATAGCTGTAGAACCAAAGTACTTAAAAGACAAACTAGAGCACTTGAATAAACAGTTGTCTATTGAAGTTGAAGAAAAAACACTGGAATTGCGTTCTATTCTTGATTCTCAAGAAAATATGATATTAGTTTTCAATGAAGAGAAAGTTTCTTCAGCTAATAAAACATTTTTAAACTTTTTTAATTTGCAAAATATCAATGAATTTATAGAACAAAATAGGGCAATAAGTAGTTATTTTATACAAGAAGAAAATTGTTTTTATACTCAAGAAAGTGATTGGTTATCTGAAATTATTCAATTAGAAGATATGAAAAGATTAGTTCGTATGAAGAATAGTCTTAACGAAGAAAGAATTTTTAGAGTAGACATAAAAACATTTTTTTATCAAACAAAACACTTTGTAGTTTCTTTTACAGATATTACAGAGCTCCAAGAATATACTTATGAATTACAATATAAAGCAACCCATGACAGCTTAACAAAACTTTATAATAGACAAAAATTCAATGAAGAGTTAAATAAAGAGATTTTAAGAGAAAAACGATACAAACATAATCTTTCAATTTTAATGTTTGATATTGATGATTTTAAAAATATCAATGATACTTACGGACATGATGTTGGAGATGTAGTTTTAATAGACTTATCTAAAATTTTAAAACAATCTATTCGAGCAACTGATTATGCTGCTAGATGGGGTGGAGAAGAGTTTATGGTACTCCTTCCTGAAACATCAATTGATGAAACATCAAGAATCGCACAAACAATAAGAGAGAATGTAGAAACATATCAACCTCTTCATATAAAACTACCAATAACTATTAGTATTGGTGTTGCTGAATTTATGGCAGATATTGATACAAAAGATAGTTTTATTAAAAATGTAGATGTAGCATTATATCAAGCAAAAAAAGGTGGTAAAAATCAAGTGGTGAAATATGAAAGCTAAAAAAGTAATATCAAAAATAATTTCAGGAAAATATAAAAATAAAGTTTTAGAGTTGCCCTCTTTAGATGTTACAAGAAGTTCAAAATCGATACTAAAAGAGTCATTTTTCAATGTACTTCAATTTGATATCATAGATACGGTATTTATAGAAGCTTTTGGTGGTAGTGGTGCTATTGGATTAGAAGCATTAAGTCGAGGAGCAAAAACAAGTTATTTTTGTGAGTTTGATAGAAATTCATATAAAGTTTTAACAAGAAACTGTGAGAATATAGATAGAGATAATTCTGTAGTAATTTTTGGTGATACTTTTCTTAAAACACCAGCAATATTAGAACAATTAAAAAATTCTAATGAAGAGATAATTCTTTATATAGATCCCCCTTTTGACTTTCGTGAAGGTATGGATAAGATATATGATAAAACATTTGATATGGTACGAGATATTACTAATGAAAATGTTATTTTAGTGACTTTTGAACATCTTTCAACTATAGAGATGCCAGATACACTTGGTAAATTTACAAAACATAAAACAAAAAAATTTGGTAAAAGTGCTTTAACATATTATTATGTTTAAATTTTCAATTTGGACTTTATCTACAGTAGTTGTGGCAGTTTTTATATTGCCGTTTATTTATACTGTTTCTCCTTATGAATTGGATCCTAAAGCGATATTATTAAGTCCTAGTTTTGAACATATAATGGGTACAGATAGATTAGGAAGAGATATATTTGCCAGGATTTTAAATGGTGGGCAAACCTCTTTAATCATTGGTTTTATTAGTGCTTCAATCGCTTCTTTTATAGGGCTTATTGTAGGAATTAGTGCTGGATATTTTAAAGGAAATTGTGATAAAACTATCACAATAATTATCGATCTGTTTTTAACTTTTCCAACCTTTTTTTTACTTTTAGCACTTGTGAGTTATATGGAAGCAAATATTACGATACTTATTATAGTACTGTTTATTACAGGTTGGATGGGTATGGCACGGATGATTAGAAGTGAAAGTTTTGCAATATCTGATAAGCCTTATATCAAAATTTTAAATCTTACGAAAGTGTCAAAAACAAAAATTATTTTAAAATATTTTGCACCATTGTTAGCACCTATATTTTTAGTATCTTTTACATTTGGAGTAGGGGGTGCAATATTAGCTGAGTCTGGTCTTAGTTTTTTAGGACTAGGGATAAATCCTCCACAAATGAGCTGGGGTAGTTTACTTAGTGATGGAAAAGAGGTGATAGAGATAGCTTGGTGGGTAAGTTTTTTCCCAGGACTCTTTATCTTTCTTATCACCTTTTGTTTAATGCAAATTGCTGATTATTTACAGCAACAGTTTAACAGTAAAACTATTGTTTAGTTTTACTGTTTTTCTATGAATAGAGCTAACGCTTCAATTTGCTCATCTGACATTGTGGCAACTTGACCTTTCATAACACCTTTCATAGCACCACCATAAGAGTTGTCTTTATATCCTTTTAATGCTGCTATAGTTTTATTTTTTTCCCAACCTTTAATAATTTGAGATTTACCTAAAGCTTTTTTCTCAGCTTTTGCACCATGACAGCCAGCACATTTTTTATATAATGTCCCACCATCTAATGCAAATAATGATGTTGCTCCTAAAATACCTAATCCTAATACAATGTTTTGAATCTTTTTCATTTTGTTCTCCTTGTTTTTTGTTACAAGAGAACTATATAATCTAATTGTGGAATGATTGTGAAATAATAAAACATAAAACAGTAGATTGGACTACCAACTTATCGTAACAACAGTTTCTTCATCTATTTTGGATTTAATTTTTATATTTAAATTATATTCATCACAAATGATTTTTACTATATTCAGACCTATTCCAAAGCCACCAACACTTTTATCAAACCTTGAATATCTATCAAACATCGAATCTATATGTTCTTGATTGATTCCTTTTCCTGTATCTTTTATAGAGATACTATTTTCATCTAGAATTATAGTAATCTTTCCATTGATTTTGTTATATTTTATTGCATTAGATAAGATGTTATCTATCACTTTTGATATTTTTATTTTATCTATAAAGAGTGTAGTGTTTGGATTAAGACTTGTGATAATTTCTATTTTTTTTATTTTGGCAAGGCTTTTAAAATACTCAATTCTCTCTTGAATAATGGGTTCTAAAAGTAAGTTTTGGTTATTTGAGATGATTTTATTATCTAAAATAAGATAAGTAAGGTCATTATATATATTTGAGATAGTTTTAGCCCCTATATCTATTCTATTGATTATTTTAGTTAAATAATTATCTTTTATGTTGTCTTTATCTATAAGTTCTATATTTGTCACTATCGTACTTATTGGAGTATTGAGTTCATGGGTTGTATCTTTTATAAATCTATCAAGTAGATGCAAGGTATCTTTCATAGGTTTTAAAAATAGATTTAATAAAAAATATCCAATTACTAACATAAATATAAAAAATAGACTTCCATAGATAAAAATAGTTTTTAGCAGTTCATTTTTCCACTGTTGTGTGTTGATAATTTCTACAATAATATATTGTGTATTTTTGTAGTATTCACTAGGGTTTTTAATATATCGTATGATTTTATTATTGTCATATACTATTTTGTCTAGCTGTTTTTTAGGATTTGAAAGTGTTGAATATATGAGATTGTATTTACTATCATATAAAGAGGTATGGAAGCTTGTATCTACTGGATAAGTTTGTGTTGTGTCTGTTTTTAATTCTTTTAGCTGTACTAAAAATTCATTGGCATATTGATTTAGAAGTATTGTTTTTTGTTGTTCTATTAACTCTTTTTGGAGTGTAAAGTACAAATAGGTGGTAAGAACCAATATAACTGTGACAAGAAAAATATATAAAGATAAAAATCTATATAAAGTTTTTTTCTCACTTTGTGGTAAATTTATATCCAAGCTTTTTAATACTGACAATTTTTTCTTTTCCTAAATATTTTCGTAAATTCTTAATATATGTTCGTAAAGCACTTTCGCTTACTTGTTCATCATACTCCCAAAGAGCTTGATAGATATTTTCATGTGTTACTATTGTACCTTTATTTTGTAAAAAAAGTTTTAAGAGTTTTGCATCTTTATTATTAAGTTGTATCTCTTCATTTTTTATTGTTAAAGTATCTGTTGAAGTATCATAAAATATATCTGTATCAATTTGTATTTTACTAGTATTTATGTGAGAAAATTCTCTTTTGAGAATAGTTTCTATGCGTAAATGCAACTCTTTCAGTGAAAAAGGTTTTCGTATATAATCATCACAGCCACTTTCAAAACCATTTTCTAAATCATTCATAGAGTTTAAAGAGGTGATAAAAATAGCTGGTGTTGTGACATTTTGTTCTCTTATGTTTTGTAGTATCTCAAAACCATTTATACCCGGAACATTGACATCTAAAAGTAAAATGTCAAAATTTTTTTCATAGATAGTATCTAAAGCACTATACCCATCATAGACAGCTATGATTTCATATTCTAAGCTTTCAAAATAATCTACAATAGTTTCGTTTAAAGCCATATCATCTTCAAGTAGTAAAATTCTTTTTTTCATTATATTCTCTTTAGTATTTTATCCATAGATTTTGTTGATAAAAGTCTTTTTAAGTAGCCTAAGATGTAAGTAGCTTTTGTTATATAATATCGAGGCTTGATATTTGGAGAAAGAATGATTCTTTCTACCACTTTTGCTACATCAATAGAGGGAAGATTAAAAGGCACTTCACTTTTTTTAGCATTTAAATTTTTATGATAAATCTCTTTAAATCGTGAATGTTCCATATCTATATTTTCTTTTGTTTTTACTATAGCATTTTTTCTAAAATCACTTGTAACAGGTCCCGTGTTTAGAAGAGTTACTTGTATATTTGTATCTTCTAATTCTAGTCTTAAAGTATCTGTAAGACCCTCTATTGCATATTTACTTGCATTATATGCTCCACGAAGTTTTAAACTAATGAGTCCCAAAACTGAACTATGTTGTATGATTTTTCCATAACCTTGTTTTTGCATTATAGGTAAAACTTGAATTGTTACTTCATGAAGCCCAAAAACATTTGTGTTAAATTGTTCTTTTAAAACATCTGTAGAGATGTCTTCTAAAGCACCTGGCTGACCAAAACCTGCATTGTTAAATACTACATCCAAAGTGCCACTTGTTAGTTCTAATATTTGATTTAATGTATTTGTAATAGTCTCTTTTTTTGTTACATCAAGTAAAAAAGCTTCAAATCCCAGTTTTTGTAACATCTCTACATCTTTTTGTTGCCTTGCAGTTGCAAATACTCTATATCCTTTGAGTTTAAGATATACAGCTGTCTCAAATCCAATACCTGTTGAACATCCAGTAATAAGTATAGTTTCTTTATTCAAACTATATCCTTCAAGTTTATTTGTGATATTATACCTTATGGATATAAAGAAATTATTAGACAAAGAGGTTTTACTGAGAAACTGTGAGAGTGAACTTTGTCTTGATAAACCAGACCCTTTATTTATAGCAAAAAAATATAATGATGAATATATTAGTTTGATATGTGCATTATTTGCTTATGGAAATGCAAATCAAATTGTAAAATTTTTAAGCTCATTTGACTTTTCACTTCTTGAAAAGAGTGAAGATATTATTCAAAAAGAGTTTCAAAATCATTATTACAGATTTCAAAATACTCAAGATATTCAATCTTTTTTTATAGCAATTAAAAGATTAAAACAAATTGATAGTTTAGAAAATATATTTAAAAAAGGATATGACAAAGAGGGTGATGTATTAGAGGGTATTGCCTCAATTATACAAAGTGTATTAGAAGTTTATGAGTATTATAGTGAAGGATACAAATTTTTAATAGGAACAGCACCAAAAAGGGATAAACAAGGTTCTATAAAACATATTGGCAATTCTCCCTATAAAAGATACAATATGTTTTTACGATGGATGGTTAGAAATGATTTTTTAGATATGGGATTATGGGAAAATGTAGATAAAAAAGATTTAGTTCTACCTCTTGATACACATACATTTAAAGTGTCTCAAAAGCTAGGGTTGTTGACTCGTAAAACATATGATTTAAAGTCAGCTGTACTTATAACACAAAAGCTACAAAAATTTGATGAAAATGATCCTATAAAATATGATTTTGCACTGTATAGGTTAGGGCAGGAAAAAATCATTTTTTAAATATTATTTTAAAATAGGCTCCTCCATTTTTATTTTTAACTTCAATCTGGGCTTGATGTTCATCTAAAATTTTTTTTGCTACATTCATACCTATTCCTATTCCTGAAGCTAACTTGTTGCTCACAAATGGTTCAAAGATTACATCTATTATATCATTATCTATTCCTCCACCATTATCTTGAAAAATAACTTCTGTAGAATCAACTTTTGAATTGATAAAAATTTCAATTTTTCTCATCTCATAATCATCAATCTTTATAAGTTCATCAAGGGAATTATTTAAGATAATAGTCCAAACTTGCTCAATTTTTTGTTTATTTATATGTGCTGTAAAAGTATGTTTGTCATTTTGCGATGTATTTACCTCAAAAAGTTCATCGTTGATATATATTTTTGATATTTGTTTTGCACGGTTATTTATAAGTCTTAGTGTTGTAATCATAGTAGCATAAATATTTGTATCTTCTTTTTGCAAATTATTTACTTGCGACATCTCTCTCATAGATTCCACAATATTTCTAATTCTATCAATTCCTTCATCTATTTTTTGATTATCTTGTAGAAGGGTTTTTTTGAACTTATTATTTGGCATATCTTCAAGTTCATATTTAGACATCTCATTTGTACCTTTTATATAGGTAAGAGGAGTGTTGATTTCATGTGTAATACCTGCTGCCATTTGCCCTATTGTTAAAAATTTTGTATTTTTTTCTATCTCTTTTTCATGCTCTTTATGTTGTGCAATTATATATTCTTCATGGCGCTTATTCATTAGATAATATCCAAATAAAATAATTAATAACACAATGACAATAATACTTGCTATAGTATTATGTTCTATATAATGAATTTCCTGCATTTGAAAACTATCTAATTTTCTAAAAATTAAAGCATAACCCATTTTATCGCCATTTATATCAGCTATAGGATAGGTTGTTATGAAATAGTTATTTACATGGTCTATGAGATAATCTTCATTACTGATGTAATTATTTACACCATTATTTTTCAGAAGAGTGATTAGCTCTTTATTTGGATTTAGTAATGTACTGTAATAGTCATCGATAAACATTTTTGAAAAAGGTTGAGTAATTTGTTTCTTATAAGATTTATCCACTAAAAATATAGTTTCAACATTTTCTTTTTGCATTTTTTTTTGTATAGAATTAAAATGTGTAATAATTTCAAATATTCCTATAAATTTATGATTGTCATATATAGGTACCATTGATTTGAAAGTCATAGCATGTTTTCCTGTACTTATAGTGGACATAATTTTAGGATTTTTTATCATTTGTTTTATATCAAGTCTAAATGTAAGCATATTTTCACCACAATTACTAGACCAACTTCTATAAAAGCTATTTCCTTCTGCGTCAATAATTTGAAACCACACATTTTTATATATAGTTAAATTCTTTAATTTAGAAGAAAACTCTTTGAGTGTTATGAGTGTTTTATCTTTTCGTTTTAGGGCATTGATGATATTTGTATCATGTGATAAAGACAATGCAATAAAAGACATTACCTCTTTTTTATTTTCTAAGAATTGTGCTAGTTTATTTTTGATAGTGTTTGAATAAGATTGATATTGATATTTTTTTATGCTAGCTATTTCGTTGTCAGTTATAATTCTAGAAATAAGTAAAACTAGAAAAATAGAAGTTATAATGGTGAAAAAAATATATCGGCCAACTTTTGTATTAAAATAAGTATGATTGAATTTATTAATGAATCTCAAGTAAGTTACCCTTTCTTTACGAATTCTACCATAAATAGGATAAAAAATTAAATTATCTATAGTATAATACGACAATTTCAAATTAAGGGTAATTCAATGAAAAAAATATCTATAGTGTTATTGTTAGTTACAAATTTTTTATATGGTGGCTTCTTTGATTCAGTTAAAGAATATTTACCAAAAGAGGATACAACTACTACAACACAAAGTAGTGATACTAGTAGTTTACTAAATAGTATCACAGGTACAACTGACTTAAGTACAACACAAGCTACAGGAACTGTTGCAACATTGATGCAATATGCAAAATCAAATATGACAGATAGCGAATATACAACTGTAACAAAAGATGTTCCTGTATTAAATAGTTTAGGAAATAGTAGTACTTCTTCGATGCTTTCTTCTTTGACGAATAGTGCCATGTCAAATGATATGGTAATAAGTTCATTAAAAAGTATGGGAGTTGAGCCTTCTCTTGTTCAAACAATTATACCAATTCTTGTAAATTATGCGAAACAATATGGAAGTGATGAATCAAGTTCTATCTTATCAAAAAGCTTATCAGGTCTTTTAAATTAAAAATGTTATTAATAAGTTGTTAATATTCAATTTAATAAGGATTAAAATCTATCCCTTATAATTTTAAAAATAAAACATAAGGG
>JGI997J19993_1000104_pt1 | contig 32679 bp, 27 predicted proteins | sample Etolagbewater25m_FD_19993 | JGI IMG/M metagenome (IMG submission 19993)
GCCATCGCTTTGAGTTTATCTTGATCTAAGTTGCTCATAGTATTTTTCCTTTTTTGGGCATTTTAATATATGAGCGTTTACACAGTTTAATTTACAGGGTCTAAATAAGCGCCCTAAACAACGCATAAACTCCCTGCTGTCAATATAAAGCTAACGCAATATAAAGCAACCGGTTTAGTCATTTTTTAATTAAACATTACACGGCATTGTCTGCCCCTTAAACCTTAAAAATAGGCTACCATAAGCACCCTATTTATCCTGTAATAATTGTTTTAAAAGGAAGGTTCATGCTCGTTACTCACTCTGGTCGTTTTCATGCCGATGAAGTTTTTGCGGTTTCAATGGTACTCATGGTTGAAGAACATGACATTACCCGCTCACGCGATGACGCGGTCATTCAACAAGCCGATATCGTATTGGATGTGGGTGCTGAGTATAATCCAGAAACCTTACGTTTTGACCATCACCAAAACAGCTTTACTGAGGCGCGTCCAGATGGCACGCCCTACGCAACAGCGGGCCTAATTTGGCGTCACTTCGCTAAAGCCATTTTTGCCAAACGCGGCCTAACCGATGACTATCAAGCCAACTTTGCTATGCAATGGGTGGATGCCAAATTGATTAGTGATGTCGATGCGGTGGATAACGGTGTGTTTTCCGAAGACCCACGCCCCTCTGTATCGCTCTTAATTGCGATGATGAATGAACCGTCAGATCAACCTGAAAAACAAGAGACTGCGTTTTACAAAGCGATCGAGTTCACAACCGCTATCTTAAACAACTTTATTAAAGCGGCCATTAAAGAAGCAGAAGTGGTGGTGGAGTTAGAGGCTTACGCAAAAACCGTGGAAGATGGTATTTTGACGATGGATAAAAACCTACCGTTTAAAGACTTTATTCGCTCACATCCTGAGATTAAGCGAGTGGTATACCCAAGAAGTGAAGAGCAATTTGGCGTGTTTTGTAACACCTATGAAAATCACCTGCCAGAACGTTTCCGTGGATTACGCGATACCGAACTGAATGAAGTAAGTGGCTTAACGGATACTATTTTTTGTCATAAATCGGGGTTTATGGCGGTAACAGTGAGCTTAGAAAGTGCGCTATTTTTAGCAAAAAGCCAATAAATTAAGATTGGCAGGCCTGTTAATTTTAAAACGTAGACAGGCCTGCTAACTTTATAAATGTGCTTTCTTTATTGGTGATTTTTAACGCTATTATTCATTAAATTTCATTTTAAATAACGCCCTTAACACCCTGTTTTAATTATTTATGGTTTATTAAAAAGCTTACGATTACCGCGTTGATCTATCGCCCCTGCCAATCGTTCTACGCCGTGAATATAAGCCGCCGTTCTTAAAGAGCATTCATAACGTTGTGCAATGTCAAAAACCAAATTGGTCTCACGCGTCATGTTCTTTTTAAGCTTGTCGTGCACCTCTTTCTCCTCCCAGTAATACCCTGCTCGGTTTTGCACCCACTCAAAATAACTCACGGTCACGCCACCAGCATTGGCGAGTACATCGGGAATCACATCGGTGCCAGCGGCTTCTAAAATTTCATCGGCTTGCGGGGTGACCGGACCATTGGCAATTTCGAGGATGGTTTTGGCTTTGATATTGGCCGCGTTTAATTGGGTGATTTGGTTTTCCATGGCCGCCAATACCAAAACGTCCACATCCAACTCAAGCAATTCGTTATTCGTAATCACATCAAACTCCAGCATATTACAAACCGAACCATCACAATACACCGAAGCTAACTCATTATTGTCCAGCTTAAACTGATGCACATCGTTGACATTAAGCCCTTTGGGATCAAAAATGGCGCCTTTGGAATCGGAAACCGCGACCACACGATAGCCCATTTTTTTGGCTAAACAAGCAAAATGATACCCCGCATTACCAAAGCCCTGAACTGCAATGGTCGTTTGGTTAATGTCCCAACCCTTATGGCGTGCGTATTCGTTTAAAGTAAATAAAGCGCCTTGCCCTGTCGCACTTTCTCGCCCTAAAGAACCATTAAGGTGAATCGGCTTTCCGGTAATAATGCCGGGTTCTTGACGACGCGTAATCATNGAATATTCATCCGCCATCCAGCCCATAATNGTNGCNTTNGTGTAGACGTCCGGAGCCGGAATATCGCGTTTTTCACCCAANACATCGGCAAAGGCTCGAATATAACCGCGTGACAAACGTTCTATTTCCAANAGCGACAACTCTTTAGGATTAACGGTCACCCCGCCTTTGGCGCCGCCAAACGGTAAGCCGGCCACCGCNCATTTNACGGTCATCCAAAAACTCAGTGAGGTCACCTCATCCAAGTTAACCCGTGGGTGGTAACGAATACCGCCTTTGGTTGGACCGCGCGTGTCATCATATTGCACGCGATACGCAGTAAACACTTGTAAACTACCGTCATCCATCCGCACGGGAATATTGGCAATGATTGATCGCTTAGGCACTGAAAGACGCGTCATGACCTCTTCATCAATTTCAATATGATTAAAGACCGCTTCAAGTCGTTGCTTGGCTATTTCAAACATTTTTCTATCTCTCAATTACATTAGCTGTCGATTCTAGCACGTCATAACCGTTTGCAAAGCCTATCCATGAAGTAGGCTAATCAAACTATTTTGCATCACAGGTAATAAATCTTATACGCGCAGAATAAGAACCTTAATACAAAGAATGTCTAGACTGTTGATGACCGCCTCTTTAAAAGTCGGTAACATAAGCGCAGACAAAATTTATTAAGGCGTTTGCTACATGGGTTTTAAACGTAGTACGAATTCAACTAATAAAAGGGAGCGTTAAGATGGACATTTGGAGTAAGATTTTTTGGCAGGTGGGTACCGTTTTGGCGGTGGTGGTCTTAATTGTGGCTTTAGTGGCACTATCAAATGCAGAAGATGGACGCTTAACGGTAGAGAGTTTAGAGCACTTATCCGGCACCTTCACTGCGCTTTACAACACCTTGATCATAGTGATCTACCCTTGGTTAGCACTGGGTGTATTTATTTTTATTCGATTTATTAGCCGCTTAATGCGCGGTTAGTCGTTGGTTAATCGTTGGTTAATCGGCAATTAGCCAACTTTTGGGTGAACGCCTTGCTTGGTGTTAAGGGTGTTTAAATTTAGCAAGTTAGATTCGGCACAATCAAACCTAACGGCCGTGATCAAGCTTTCAAAAGCGGGCTGAAATAACCAGTGTTTAATAGACCGCTGTCCGGAATCTAAGTACAACCCAACCGCATCGGCTTGGGCGGCTGGAATCGATAAGTGCGCAAAGTGCTTTCTGCTCTTTTGCTCGGCATAAGCGACTTGTTGCGTTTCTAGGTTAAGCATCTGCTTTAGATAGGTTTGTGGCAGTTTAGGTGAATCGACCGGGCAAGTAATCCAACGTTCAATCGGTGAACTTGCCGCCGAACGTTGTTGAATATAACCTTGATAGTTCATCACCGATTCCACACCAGCCAAAGGTCCGCAATACCCCACGCGTTCATCGGTAATCACGTCAAAGCCTAGGGCATGATATTGATAAAGATGGCGATTCGCGCTGATAAAAATTTTAAAATCCCGGGTTGAATAAACATTTGAAGTCGCTTTAAGCGCAGAAATCTGAGCCTCCATTTGCGTTAAGATCAGTTCAATACACGGTCGGTTTTCATGCAAACACCACCCTTTATCTTGCCCGCCCATGCGACGCCCTTGTCCACCCGCCAGCACAATAATGCCAATCACCCGCTCATCTCCTTTTTAACCTATCTTGCTTAGTATGACCAAAACGCGACTAAATCGCCTTTTGAGCAAACCTGCTTAGGGTTAATACGAATAAACCCGCCAGCTTTAACCAACTTTGAAAGCTGACTGGACGAACCATTTAAAATCGGTTTTAAGCCCTTTTCAGTTTGTTTTACTTGCAACCACTGCACCTTGTCGGCAGCACTTTCATAGGATTCTAAAAGCGGCAAAAATTGAGGTTTATTCTGCCACTTAACCAGGCCTGCTGATTTTTGAATAATCGCTTTTACAAACAATTGAAAACTCATAAAGGCGGCAAGTGGATTGCCAGGCAGAGCAACAATTAACCCCTCATTTAACAACGCCATAGAGAAGGGTTTCGCTGGCTTCATATTTAACTTCCAGCTCCAATGCTTTTTTAAGCTATTCAACACCGTTTTAACATGATCTTTTTGGCCAACCGAAGCCCCGCCAATGGTAATCAAAATATCGGCTTTTTGTGCCCATTGAAACAAACAGCGTTCTATTTTTCCGGCGTCATCCGGCAATATTTCACAGGCCAATAATTCGGCGGGCAGTTGTTTAACTAAATCACCAATCAAAGAGGAGTTCGCATCATAAATTTGCCCTGAGTTTAACGGTTGACCAGGTTGAACCAATTCGTCACCGGAAACCAAAACCACCACATTAACCTTTTCAAAAACCGCCACTCTAGCAATCCCCACCGCAGCTAACAAAGCAATATCCTGAGCGCGCATTAAATGCCCTTGCTTGAAAAGACAGGCCCCCTTTTTAAGGTCTGAACCAACTGGTTTAATGTGCTGACCTTGAATGGCTTGGTTCGGTTTCATTAACAAAGGTTGCGTATCACCCTGTTGTAACAATGCGTGTTCTTGCGGAATCACACAGTCAACGCCTTCTGGAATCACTGCACCGGTCATAATTTTAACGGCCTTGCGACTAGAGATACCTTGGCTTAAATCAGCACTCCCAGCATAGATGGTTTCAACAACCGGCAATAAATCCTGTTTTGATTTGGTTGAAAACCCGTAACCGTCCATTGCGCTAATCGCTAAACTGGGAAGGTTAATCGGAGAATAAAGGGTTTCGGCTAATACTCGTCCCGATAATTGAGTTAAATTGACCTGTTCAATAGCCTGTTTGATTTGCGCTTTTGACAAAACAAAATCAAATACGGCATCGTAATCGTGTTTAAGTTCATTATTCACTTTTAGCATTCTGCTAACCTCTTTATCCAAAACTCATTTGCGCGTCGCAACGCGGTGGGTTGATCCAGTGACTCCATTAACATCAGTGCAACCGCCGTCGTGGCGATGACACTTTGTTGACCATAAATATCCTCTTTAGTGCCTTTCCATAACGCGAATAAATCTTCCTCTTGCCAAGTTTTAGGGCGCATTTGGCGTTCGGTTATAGATTGAAATACCACGTCTTCAAACACCGACTCTTGACCCGCTTGGTGACTCGAAAAATACAGATGACTAAACGCATCGGGACGAATTTCCGGCTCTCCGCCTTCGCCTTTAAACACCAAATTACGTTCTGTACCGTTTACGCTGGATGCGGCATGATGTAAGTGCTCGACCCCTTTATGAAAGATGCCCTGCATGCTTTTTTTAGCATTCAGCGGATTAAGCAACTTCACGGCGGTATTAAACACCGTGCGCACCCCAATCTCGGATTTAAGATGCAAAATTTCTCGTAATTGCGGTGCAAAACAACTTAAAGGCAAGTACACCGCCTGATTCTGATTAAGCAGTTCATTGGCATTAGAAAGTGAGCAGGCCTGCTGAATTTGCAACGGCTCTAAAAACGACTCTACATACGATCGATTATTAAACTGCCCAGCATCACCATGTAATAAAATTTTGTAACCGTTCTCGGCTAACAACTTTACGCTTAATAAAAAATAAGGTGGATAACGCCATTTACCGGCGTAAGCCGCCCAATCTAAATCAACGTTTGATGTTATTTTGCTTAGGCTTAGATACTCTCGTAACCCCTTAACAAAACCAATGAGTTCGTCTTGCGACTCGCCGTTCGCACGCATTAACAGTAAAAATGCACCTAACTGTTTATCGGTGACTTCGCCCGCTAAAATCATCTGCAACGCCTCAGCGGCTTCAGCTTGGGTTAACGAACGGCGACTTTTGGGGCCTTTGCCTAAAATTCTTAAAAATTGAGCAAACGGGTGATCGCTCATACCGCAACCTGACTGTCGGTCGCACCATCACTGGCCACTAACACGGGGTGCAAACGCGCACGCACCTTAATCACCTCACCGACAATAATTAACGAAGGCGGCTTAATGTTCTTTTGCGCAATGGTTTCGGCCATGGTTTCAAGCGTGCAATAGGTCTCTTTTTGTTCCGGTGTAGTGCCTTTTTCAATCACCGCCACCGGCGTCTCTTTGGGCATACCGTGTTCAAGCAAGCCTGCTTGAATGTGCGGGGCATTTTTAACCCCCATGTAAAACACCATCGTGTCGCCCGAATTTGCCAAACGACCGTAATCCACACCCTTGGCGCCCGCTTGTTGATGCCCGGTGACTAAAGACACCGATTGTGCATAATCGCGATGAGTTAACGGAAAACCGGCGTACATTGAACAACCCGCCGCGGCGGTAATACCCGGCACCACTTGATACGCCACACCATGATTAACCAACACTTCGGCCTCTTCAGCACCACGACCAAAAATATAAGGGTCACCGCCTTTTAAACGGGCTACGCGTTTGCCTTGTTTAGCCAGCTCCACCATCATCAAACCAATGTCTGGCTGTTGCACCTTGTGCCATTTGTCTTTTTTACCCACGTAAATGCGTTCGGCTTCACGGCGCGCCATCTCAATAATTTCAGGGGCGACCAAACGGTCATACAAAATCACATCCGCTTGCTGTAACAAACGTAAAGCCTTAAAAGTCATTAAGTCTGGGTCACCCGGCCCTGCGCCAATCAAATACACCTCGCCTTCAGGTAACGGTTGACCGTGCTCCGCCGCTTGATTGATTTTGCGTTCTAAATCCCGCTCGGCTTCATCAAATTTACCGTGCACCGCTTTATCAATAAACGCCCCTTCTAACAACCCTTCCCAAAAAGCTTTACGGCCATCCAAATCGGTAATGGCCTCTTTAACCTTTTGGCGATAACGCCCCACTAAATCCGCTAAACGACTAAAACCCGATGGAATCATGGTTTCCAATCGGGCTTTCATTAATCGTGCTAAAACAGGCGAACGTCCACCGGTGGAAATGGCAATGGTCATTGGGCTTCGATCGACAATCGCGGGCAGGATAAAATCGCAGAATTCGGTTTGATCAGCAACATTCACTGGAATATCGTGATTTTGACAATAACGATAGACGGCTTGGTTGACCGATTCATCATCCGTTGCTGAAATAACATATTTCGGTTTTGGAAAGTGGTTCATTGCATCGGCGCAAAAGGTGGCGATCTCCCAGACAATTTTGCCGTGCGCTAAGTGATGTTTCATCTCCGCTTTTAACTCGGGGGCGATCACCGTCACAATCGCGCCTGCTTTAATAAATAGATCGGCCTTGCGAGCAGCAACGGGCCCACCCCCGACAATTAAACAAGGTTTATTTTTGATATTCACGAATATCGGTAAATAGTCCACTTTGAAGCACTCTTTAATTCATATTGCAGAAGCTATAACAATCCACCGCCCACTCACTAATAAACATTATATTTCAATAAGTTAATTAATAACAACCCTCTTTTAAAGCGCTCTAACCATCCATTTACTTTCCCAAAACGGTGCAATAATTCCAAATTAGACAACCGTTATTTAAGAATCGGCAGGCCTGCTTATTTTCATTAAATTCGATTATTGAACTCAGTTTAGATTGCACTCATAGATATTCATTACAAGATCAACTGTAAAAAAATGGTAAAGCGTTTTATTCAAGGTTTTAAATCACAATTTTTTGAACAAATGCCCCTTTAAATACTTAATGAACTGTGACGATACCTTAGAACAAAAAAACTCGATTAAAATTCATAGGTTTTGATTAAGTTATTGAAAAATAATAAATTAATATCCATTAAAATCATCTCAATACTTTTTAAACGCCCCTCAATGGTTGTTAAAAAGGCTTGTCTTCTTAATTCAAATGATTAATCTGGAACCAAGGAAGCATTAGTCTTTGCTAATATCATTAGTGACTTAGGTAAGTTTTTAAATGCCTCCAGATTCAAAATTAAACTTAGGAGTTTTCAATGATGAAACGCAGAGTATTTTTAAGAAACACACTGGCCACGGGTGCCGCTGTCGTGGCCGCCAATGCTGGACTTTTAACCCCAACGACCGTGTTAGCTAATTGGAACAAAGACGCCTTTAGCGCCAAAAGCACCGACAATGCTTTAAGCAGCTTGTACGGCTCTGCTAGCACTGCAGAATCCGGAGACATTCAACTTAAAGCCCCTGCCATCGCTGAAAACGGTGCCGTCACCCCTGTTACCGTTGATGCTTCGGGCATGAGTGGTGTGGAATCCATCGCAATTCTTGCCAGTAAAAACCCCATTCCACTGGTCTGTACTTATGCCTTTTCAGGTGCCGCAATAGGCTACGCCTCAACCCGAATCAAAATGGGGGAAACTATGAATGTGATTGCCGTGGTCAAGGCCGGTGGCAAACTCTATAAAGCCCAACAAGAAGTGAAAGTGACCATTGGTGGTTGTGGCGGTTAAACCTTCACCACTGTTACCCTTACTATAAATTGATAGCAAACCAAGAAAATCAACGTCAAAAGACGTTAAAGGAAACAATGATGAGTATTAAAATTAGAATGCGTGGTAAAGCAGTCAATGGCGTTGCGGAAGTAAAAGCCCTAATTAAGCACCCTATGGAATCTGGCGTTCGTATGAATAAAAAAACCGGTAAGCCGTTCCCAGCGTTATTTATTAATAACGTTGAGGTGACCGTTAATGGTGCTAAAGCGGTAGACTCACAATGGTCGGGTGCGGTTTCTGCTAACCCATATATGGCGATTCAAGTTAAAGCTAAGGCTGGCGATGAAATTGCGCTAAATCTAACCGATAACACAGGAGAAAGTGGTTCAGAGACTATAACACTGAAATAGAAACTTGAATTAATTCGATAGGGTTACTCAATGACATCCATCGATTAATGAACGATTTAATCCCCCTTTTTAGATTCACTCAAAATTGAAGCAACAAAAAGCCCGAGCGAAAATCCATTCACACTCGGGCTTTTGTTGTTTTAAACAACGGCTTTAAAAATTGCGCTTTATCGTTCGACTCTCTCTAACTATTCTAAACAGGCTCATCCATCGCCACCGCACGCTTACGAATCATCAACCACAAAATCCCCCCCACTAACCACAAGGTTAAGGTCGAAAGCGCCATCCACTTTAGCGATTCATGCACAAACGGCACCACTAAAATTGACACCAAGGCCGCCGTGCCCATCTGCATTAAGCTTTGTAACGAAGCCGCCATACCGCGTTTGTGTGGCAGACAATCGAGTGCCATGGTTGCCATAACCGGCAACCCTAAAGACAACCCAAAGGCATACAGACTTAAAAACGGAATCACACTCATCACCGACGGGGCAAACAGCAGGTCAGAGATTAACGCCAACATGGCCGCCACCCCCGTTATGGTAAACGAAGCCATCACAAGATGAGTTGGCTTGTAGTGATCGGTCATGCGGTGACTCGCTAATGAACCCAACATCATGCCGCCGACCATGGGCACAAACTGAATCCAAAAATCTTCTGGACCAAGCTTTAAATGGTCAAAAATTAAGCTCGCCGAGCCCGCAATGTACACAAACATCCCGCCAAACACCAACGATTGCGCTAATACTAAACGGATAAATATCGGGTGCTTAATGGTATCGATGTACGAATTCATTAAGGTAATCGGTTCAATGGATTGCACGTGCTCTTTGGCCTGCGTCTCTTTTACAAAAAACAGCAAAATAAACAGCGTTAATGCGGCGTAAAAACTTAAGAACCAAAAGATACTCTGCCAATCAAACATCGCCTGTAAATAGCCACCGACAATCGGCGCAAAAGCCGGTGCCACCGCAAACACCATCATAATAATGGCCATGGTTTTCTGAGCTTCTCTAGGCGGAAACACATCGCGAATCATCGCGCGGCTCCCAATAATCACGCCACCCGCTAAAATCCCCTGAAACACTCTAAACACCATAAACCCGTCAAAGGTTGGCGCTAAAGCACAGCCGGCAGACGCCACACCAAAACCAAACAGGGAAATAATCGCCACCGATTTTCGACCAAATCGGTCGGCAAACGGCCCCCAAATTAAGGTGGTAACGGCAAACGCCACTAAATACGCGCCCATCGATAAAGACATTAACTCGCGTGACACGCCATAGTACATTTCAATGGCCGGAAAAGACGGCAGATAGGTATCAATCGAAAATGGCGCAATCATACTCGCCAAAGCCGCAAAGCTGATTAACAGAAATTTATTCATGGGTTTTTCGGTTCTTTTATTATTTCAGGGCTTGAAGTTGAAGAGGTTAAAGATGCTAATTTAACCGATTTTGGACTCACTAAGGAAAACATCCACTACTTAATAAAAGACCCGGAATAAAAGAAACAACGGTATAGATAAGACTCGGTTTAAGCAATAAGGCTCTAACGACAAAAAGAAGACCTAAAAACCCAGCAGGCCTGCTAGGTTTAAAACGTTTCATTAGGTAGCAATGGATGACCAAAACCACCAGAAAATCACTTTTTATTAACGGTAATGCGCGGTTTTAAAGTGCATAAGAACAGCAATCAATGGCTTAACTCAATTCTGTGAATCGACTCCATGACGGACTCGTTAAACGAACGTTTTTAAATATCGTTCTTTGCAAAAACCTTTGGGGCGAATCGATTCATGGCTTTCGCAAAAACCCGCAAAATGGTTTTTTGATAAGCAGGCAGGTGATTGACATAAAGCGCCGTATATTCAATAACGGGTTGACCCCCACGTTGTTTTTTAAAGTCACTTGCACCCGAACTTAAGTTTAAAGCCTGACCACGTTCACGGGTGATTTTTAACAGCTGCGCAATCAGTAACCGGTATAGGCCCACTGATTTAGGTTGCGTGGTGTCATAGCCTACAATCGGTGATGTAATGATGTTAAGTTGTGTAAACAGACCAATCGAGGCCACAATCTTGTTGTTTTCATCTCGAAAACTAAAAAACTCAATTAACTTATTCTGGTGCAATAGTTCAAAATATTCCGCGGTATATTGCGGGTTATATTGAGAATGTTTTTCAATATAAAGTTGGTTAAAACAGCTCTCAATCGCTTTAAAATCTTCGGAGGTGTGTTCTTGGGGAAGTACCTGTAGAAGCGCTGTTTTCTTTAATAGTCGTTGATCATTTTGAACATTGTTGCGCTTCCACCAATTATCTTCACCAGTATTAAACAGATACACATGCCGAGCCGGCAGCATAATCCAACCATTAGCGGATAGATGATTCATTAATTTTGGGTTTGTTACCGTATTTAAAGAACGTATTGATAGGGAGTGATTGGGGTGTAAACCCGTCAACGCTTGGGTAAACTGCGCCACGGTTGCGGATTGCCATTCAGGTATCAAGTTGGTCGAAAACAACCAATTATTGATTGAAACGGTTTGATTGATTTTACCCCATTTGAGCAGGCCTGCTGCAACCCAAATCACCCCTCTAAATAGCCATTTCTGATGGCTCGATTTGATTAACCCAAGTTCATCACGGGCGTACGAGATATAAGCCGTATAAGGTGAGCAAACGTAACTATTTTTATACTCTGTTCGGTTAATTGTAATGGGAAAAAACTGCTGTTCAACGTTTAAGATTTCAATATCGGTTTTGATATTTTTTATAAAATGCTGGGGGGTTCGGTTTTTTAATAAACAGACTAAGGTAACCGAATCCGGCCAAGCTGGGTTAGAAGGAAGTGCTGACATTAGAACGTCTTCCTAGGCAACGTTATTTGCTTTTTATTTATTAAATTCATAAACCTTAACTTTGCTTTTGATACATAAACACCGCGCCATAAATCGCAGAACGATCCATTTTGGTCCATTTAGCGTTTTGAAATGGATCGGTTGACCAACGCTTTAGAAGGTATGCGGGCAGCTTATTCTCTAATGGCGACTGCGTGCCTGCGGTACGAAAAACCACACGCGCGTGATCCATTGAAGTTCGGTTGACCTCTTGCCAAAGTTCGGTGAGTTGCTGTTCATCCATCCAGTCTTGTGCATCCAAAAACAAATACGCATCTAAACTGTTATCGGGCATGGATTTCAACTTTTCGGTCATGGACGTGTGCGTCACCGATACATTCTTAGTCCCTTGGCGAACCGTTTCAAAATACTCCGCTTGTAAGTATCGCGGCACGGCGACTTTCTCTTTAACATCGTATTCACGGTTAAACGCTTGCCAAGCAAAATAATTGTCTGCTAACGGAAAGTCGCACGCCAAATGCCGCGCGCGCTCTTTTAGAAGATGGTGCATTCCCATTTCGTTAGAACGAGCCTCTTGGTCCATCTCGTCAAACTGCGAAGGTGGAATGCCTAAACTGTATAAAACAATCGCACGGTTCGATAAGAACTTAACTAATCGCGTATCAAAAACAGGCGCAACATGTTCATTAAACAGCGCCTTTTGTTGTTCTAAGTTTGTAGCTTGCATGACTTTAGAAATGTCATACCCTAAACGTCTACTTATCCAATGGATAAAACCAATAAAGCGACCGAGCAGGCCGTGTCGATAAAAACCATCGGTAAAAAAAGTAATGCGTCTCTTGCCAAGCCAATGCTCTTTTCCAGCCCAGTATGCCCGAGTTTTATCGTCGAGATGCTTTTCAAGCTCTGCATAATAAAGGTCAAGGTTTTGACTTTTGTTAGCCAGACCAAAGAGGTCAAAAAAAGCGTCGTAGTCGGGTATGTGGTTAAGTGCTGCCAACTTTAAATTGAGTAATGCAATGTGTGCTTCATTTAAGTCAACCACGGTAATGGATTCGGGTTGTACGCTCAGATAGTTCAGAACGTTACAGCCCCCCGAAGAGATGGTGAAAATGTTTGAAGTCGAAGAGAGATTTAACGCTTGAATATCGACCTCTGGGTCTTCCCATATTTGGGGGTAAACCAAACGGTCAAACCATTTTGTAAACAATCTATCCAACAAGCCTTTGCGACTAAAAATAGAGGTATTGTTTACCGCATTATTCAACAGGTCTTTTGTTTTAGCGGTCTGTGAAACGGAGCTCTCTGCAGTCATGCTTAATCTCAATTCATTGTTTTAGTGAAATTAAAAAACAGTGTAAGAGTTTAAAATGACTAATTTATTAAGCTTAAATAACAGCTTAATGACAGATTGAATAACAGCTTGAATAACGGCTTGAATAACGTGATTGCAGGCAGCGTTATAAAAAGAGACGGGTTAAACGGATACAGGCTGAGTTTTGAGTTGAATAAAATATAACTGTTTATTAAATCGGGCGATTAAAAACTAGCCATCTTCTTGGAACTTATCAAACACCTTGAGCACTTTGTCTTTGTTTTTTATGAGTGCATCCACACACACAGGGTCAAACAGAATACCTCTATTTTCAATGATATAGCTAAACGACTGTTCAAACGTCCACGCTTTTCGATACACACGGTCGCTTGAAACCGCATCAAACACATCGGCTACCGCGGCAATGCGGCCAATAATCGGAATAGCCTCACCCTTTAAGCCTAACGGATAACCTGAACCATCCCAACGCTCATGATGCGCGCCAATCAGATCACGTAAAATTTCAACATGATGTAACGGTTGAAATCTAAAATTTTTCTCAATGCTCTCTAAAAATAACAACCCCTCATTCACGTGGGTTTGCATAATTTGATACTCCTCAAACGTCAGTTTGCCGGGCTTCATCAGAATTTCATCTTTAATCGCTAACTTACCCACATCGTGCAGCGGTGCGTAAAACCAAATGTACTCAATCTGCTCGTCACTAAAGCCAAATTTTTCCGCCAACTCGATAACGATCATTTCCATGTAACTGGCCATGCGAATCAGATGCTTATTGGTTTCGTCATCTTTTAAACGGGTAATCTCTTTGGTGGTTTCCACCAAGCCAACCAATGTCTTAATCGGCAACAAATCGGAAACCACCAAAGCCTCCATTAATCGGGTGTAGGCTGTGAGTTGCTTTTCCAAATGCTCATCAAAATAGTCCACTAGAGTTGAGTCGTAAAAAATAAACCCCAATAACGTCTCATTGAAATAGAACGGTTCGGTAAAACTGGACTGAAAATTTTGGGAAATAACTTGGCTGTGCTCGCTTCGAGATTGCCTTAGAATCGATAAGTCTTTAATGACTCTCGGCATTCCATTAGCGGCAATTTCTGTCAATGAAGGAATCTCGCTTAACGGTGCAGAATAGTGGTTTAAAAAATGTTGGTCGAAGTTAGAGCGAACAAACGTGTGCAACATGCCTGTTTGCTCATCATACAAAGCAACCGCAATGCGCACCAAATGCGGCCATTGGTCTAAAAGTGTTTGATGCAACTCATACAGCTCTTCAGTAATGGTACGAAACCCATGCCTCATGCTAAGAACCCTAATTTTCTTAATAAAATATTAACTAAAGTATACTCATTACTACACGCTATTTATAGCGATAAATGGCTCAACCAAAACCCAGCAGTCCTGCTGGTTTTTACTGTTAATCAGAACTTTAATTGGGGTCAGAGTAATGTTATATCTAAATTCTCTTTACTTTCAATAGGATGAAAATTTAATTTTACTCTGACCCCGATTATTCTCAATTATTCTTTAAGTTAACCGGCCGCGCGTCAGCACAGTCCGGTTAAGTGTATTGTTATATTTCATTCTACTGGAGCCAGCTCTTCTGACCATTCCATAAACCTTTTCAATGCTCTGCTAGATTTACCGTATGTAATTGTATCTTTTGATTTTGCTCGAACAATCCAAGGTCTTGTTCTTGGTTTTTTCTCGGCTTCTTCTAAGGCATCACCATCAATGACTTTTATTTCAAACAATTCATCCCAGTCTAAATTTGGGTCACCGTAGTCAGGTTCAGGAAAAATAAACTCAAATTCTTCAAAGTCCAAACTTACTTCAGGAGTTTTACGAAGATTGCCATTTTTGAACTTGGAATGTAGTGAAATTTGAGTTTCATTTGACCGAACAACCCAGCCTTGAGATTCTAGAGTATATTTTGAGTAGTCAAAAATTTCACTGATTGTTCTAAATTCTGGGAGTGTGAACTGTTTCTCAACTTTAAGAGTTGGCTCAACTCCTGGAATATAAATTTCCATTTTTGCAATAATGAAAGTTTTGACTGCCCCTGTTTCAATACAGCGAGCACGTACCTTGTCGTCTAGTATTTTCACTGGTGATATTTTTCTAACGCTACCAGGCTTGCTACCTCCAAAATAGTGAACCTGTATAATCTCTCCAGTTTCTATTGCTTCTTTAAGTAATTCTTTCATGAACCCACTCCACTTGAAGAGAAATATAACGTTTAAGCTAAACGGCCGCGCGTTAGCGCAGTCCGCTTGAGTGCATTGTTATGTGTTTTGAATTTTGTCGGTTGCAATAGGCTTCTTTGCCAATTTTTAATACTGAATTTAAAGCAATTGCGCAAAAACCAGCAATGGCTCCAGGAGTTAACCCAAATTGAGATCCAATACCTGCGGCAATTATTGCAACTAAAGCTTTTGTGCCTTTATCTCTGGCTTCATTTAGAGATTTCCTTAGTTTTTTATATTTGCTTTTGTTTGTACAAATAAGAATTGCGATTTCTTGCTTTACAGCTTCCCAGTAGGTCTTTGGTGGTCTCGAATCTATTCTAGGTTTAGCACTCTTATTACTTAGCACTGGTCTGCTAGAGGCCATTGGTGAGGAGGTGCCATCTTTATAAATAAAACTAGCAGCTTGTTCGGTATCTTTCTCGGAACCTGAGCTTAAAACAGAAAGTGGAGGAGCTATATATTGCAACTCATCAACATTTATATTATTTAACCAATCATCCATATTCTCTACTCAGCACATAACATTTATATAAGGCAAGTTTGCCAGCTTACCCTGTATTGGGGTACTTTTCAGGCACACTTGCTGATTAGTTTTGCTCAATCAAACTGTCTTGAAAAAGCGGTTTAAAAGAATATAGCACACGCCTTTTTAAAATTAGTAAAAAAACGCATTATTCTTGAAAGATTTGAAAATCAGCAGGCCTGCTGACTTTTGATTTAGATTTGAAACGGACTCGTTAAAGATATTTGTTTGTGAACTTTAATTGGGGTCAGAGTAACGTTATATCTAATTTCCATTTACTTTCAATAGGTTGAAAATTTAATTTTACTCTGACCCCAATTATTTCGTTTGTTAACTGCATTATTCCGCCGTTACCACTTTACGTCGAAAAGAAGGCACTCCTTCATAATCGAAATCATCGTCAAATAATTCATCGATACGATTTTTGATCACAACATAGTCTTCTCGCGCTCTCCCACGAGCATAACATTGTCCATTGTTCTCGATTTGTTCTGCCAAATAAATAAGTGAGTCGCGGTCGAATAGGCCTATGTATTTTGGTATTGCTACCTGAAATCTATTATCAGCTTGATCAAAGCTATAACTAACTGAATAGTATGCTGTCACGATTCGGCAGAATTGTTTCTGCCATTCCTCTGTGTCCGATATTTCTAAAAGAGCGTCGAATTGGCCTGTAGTGAAATTAGGGTGTTCTTCACCTTTTATCCATTCTTCCACATCGTTCCCATGTGCACCCAAATCGGCTTTTATAAACCAGCCCACAGTCTTACCCACGTCATCATTATTTATGCAGTGATCAATTTTCAAACGCGCATCATCGCTTAACAAAGGGTAAATCTGATGATTATTCGAAAGGTAAAAGACTAAGTAAGATAGTGGCGTTCCAGTTGATGCGATATTGCTGTAATAGTCATTGTCACCTTTAACTTCATTGGGAATTGAAGCTATATTTCGACTGGACAAAACCTCCAAAGCATGAAGATTGATTATTCGGTTCTTTTCGCATTCCTCGTTATCTAATTTAAAAACGAGCTTCCACAAGGACCGAAATATATTTATTTCTACAGACGTTGTAGTTCTACTCAGATACCTACTTTCAATATATTTTTTTACTTTTTTTCTATCATTAAGAACGTCAGAAGACTCAGCGATATCTTCCAATAGCTCCTTCATTATTCGCTGAGTATAAAATGGTGGCTTAATTAGCAACCCTTCTAAAGTATTTCTCAGGAGAGAACGCACAGTTTCTTTATTTGGTGAATGAAGTTCCCTCTCTGAATTGAGAACTGGATGTGCAGAAAGATGTCTTTGTTTCTGAAGGTAACGCAGATCTTCATACTCGGAAGAATCTAGCAAGTAAGTTTTATCATGAACCTCATCAAGAAGCTTTATTTCCCATGCTGATGACTTGTAGTCCTCATTTTGGATTGTAGTAACTTCTCGAAGAATTTCCTTTGCTGCTGCATCGTCGTATAAATCTATCAAGTTCTGAAGTTTGTAAACGATGTCGCATATAGCTACTGACCAAAGCATAACCACAGAGGATCGGTAGTTGCCGTTATTGTACGAGGACAATACCTCTCGAAAGTAGTCCTTTGTTTTACCGTAATGGATTTGCTCTGAAATCCTTTCTAGAGAAAACTCTTGCATTTCTTATGTTCCGATACCTGTATAGCAGTTAACATTTAGTATAGACAAGTTTGCCAGCTTACCCTGTATTAGGATGCTTTTCAGGCACACTTGCTAATTAGTTTTGCTCAATCAAACTGTCTTGAAAAAGCGGTTTAAAAGAATATAGCACACACCTTTTTAAAATTAGTAAAAAAACGCATCCTACTTAAAAGATTTGAAAATCAGCAGGCCTGCTGACTTTTAATTTAGGTTTGAAACTGACTAGTTAAAGATATTTGTTTATGAGGCTTACTAACCCGCTCAGCCAAGACACTTTAAAAAACTTCGTGTCTTCGTGGTTAATCACATCAAACGGTTTAACCCCGATTGCGCCACAACTTTGACACGGCTCTATCACTGCCCAAGCCGGCGATAATCAAACACACCAGACCCAATGCGCCAAATAAAAACGTGGGGAGCAAGCTGGCCATAATATCAAACTGTATGGCAAAGTAACCGCCCACACCCGCTAGCCCTAAAAACAGAACGCCCATCACCACCAAGACTTTGCGGTGTGCTGGGCTGTAGATATATTCGGAATTATCCTCGGGGGATTCGAGCAGGTTTAAGATGGGTGAAAAAAGTTTTAAAAGAATCGGTTTCATATTACCTCGTGCGTGACTTTCTAATGGCGAACGGTTCATAGCAAACTGAGCAGGCCTGCTGAGTTTTATTTAAAGAACCTAAAATAACAGCTTTATTCTATGAATGCGACAGGCCTGACTAGCAATACCAAAAAAACTTCGTGTTTTGGTTTCTTGGTGTCTTCGTGATTAATCAAATTCAAAGCAAACCCTACTTTAATTCAACCGCCTTCGCACTGGCTAAAATCTCTGTGAGTTCGGGTACACAGCTGCCGCAGTTAGTTCCGGCTTTAAGCGCCGCACCAATCGCTTCCACCGTCGTGAGTTGATCTGTTTGAATGGCTTCGGTGATGGTGTTGATGCCAATGCCAAAACACGAACAGATGGTTTTGCCTTCGTCTTTCGCGCCCGACTGTTTGCCGGCCAACAAACTGAAACGGGTTTTGGCGTCGAGTTCTTCTTGAGCAAACAGCGACCCTAACCAACTGCGTGGCGGTAAATCGGTACTTGGCGCAATAAACAGCACCGATTGCAAGGCACCGTTTTCAATGCGTGCGGTGCGGTAACGGTTGCCCGCTTTATCGTGATACTGAAGTTTTTCACCGTTTAAGCCTAAAACCGTGTCCGCCCACACTTCCATATCCATTGGGCACACAGAACAGGCAATTTCGTAACGGTAAAACTGTTTGCCTTTGATTTTTACCCAGTACTCAATCGCTTGGGTCACTATCGGTTCGCGACTCAAAATAAAGCCGTGCCACTGCACATGAAAGGGTTCGATTTTGACTGGCGAATGTTTGGATTCCGGTTGCCCAGAAAGTGGATCGCCTACCGGTTGCACCAACACGTCCACTCGGCCGTGACTGGCGTATTGCGCTGTCCAGTGAATTGGCACAAACACGCTGCCCTTGCGTGAACTGTCGCTAATCACAACACGAGCAATCACCTGTTTATCCACCCCCAACTGGCTGGTGAGTTTGGCGAGTTGCCCATCCGTCACGCCATACGCCTCGGCATCTTTGGGGTGGATATTCACATACACTTCGTCTTTGTGCGCCATCAGTTTGGCGGTTTTGGCGGTTCGCGTCATGGTGTGCCACTGGTCACGCACACGACCGGTGTTAAGTATCAATGGAAATTCTTCTGTGGTGGGATGCACCGGCGGACGCGGTGTAATGGCAATAAATTGCGCTTTACCACTTGGCGTGAAGAATTTGCCATTAGTGAACATGCGTTTGGTGCCGTTGGGTGCTTCGCTTGAAAGCGGCCATTGAAACGGACTGAGGTCTGCGTATTCGTCTTCGGTAATTTCGTCAAGCAGGGAGATATCAAAATCGCGTTGGCCGTTATTTTCAAACCCCGATAACGCGGCGTGTTCTCTAAAAATATCGGCCGCTGAACCGTAATTAAACGCGTCACCAAAACCCATTTTTTTGGCGACTTCGCACAAAATCCACCAATCGGGTTTGGCGTTTTCTGGGCCACTCATAAACTTGCGTTGACGCGAAACGGTGCGATCGGAATTGGTCACCGAGCCATCGGTTTCACCCCACGTTAGGGCGGGCAAAATCACATCGGCAACATCGGTGGTATCGGTGTGTTGCATACAATCGGACACCACCACCATCTCGCAATCAATCAGTGCTTTTTTGACCGCATCGGCATCGGGCATCGACACCACCGGGTTGGTGTTCATAATCCAAATGGCTTTGATTTTACCTTTGGCCACGGCATCAAACATATCAATCGCTTTCAGGCCATTGGTTTGCGCCATATTGGAGGCCTGCCAAAATCGCGAAACCAAGTCGATACTTTCCGGTTTATTAAAGTCCATGTGCGCGGCCAGTTGATTGGCTAATCCGCCCACCTCTCGACCGCCCATGGCGTTGGGTTGACCCGTAATGGAAAACGGCCCCATGCCCTCTTTACCAATTCGGCCGGTGGCTAAATGGCAGTTAATAATGGCGTTAGATTTATCCACCCCCGACGAGGATTGATTAACCCCTTGCGAATACAAGGTCACCATTTTTTGACGGGTCACCGCCCACTCAAAAAACTGCCGTATATCGGCTTCGTCTAAATCGCACTGTTCGGCCACTTGCGCAATGGAACCTTGCAACAATTGCGCTTGTGAAAGTGCGGCTGCAAAGCCTTCGGTATATTTTTCAATGTAGGACGTGTTTAACACACCCGCCTCGGCCAACTGCGCTAAAAGCCCATTAAACAACACCGCATCACTGCCCGGTTTTAAACCCAAGTGCAAATCGGCAATGTCACAAGTGGACGTTTTACGGGGGTCGACCACCACAATTTTCATGTTGGGTCTGGCACGTTTGGCGGCGGCAATGCGTTGATAGACAATCGGGTGTGCCCAAGCGGTGTTAGAGCCGACAATCACCAATAAATCGGTGAGTTCTAAATCTTCGTAGGTGCACGGCACGGTATCCGAACCAAAGGCGCGTTTGTAACCGACCACTGCCGAGGCCATACACAACCGTGAATTGGTGTCGATATTGGCGGTGCCCATAAACCCCTTGATGAGTTTATTGGCCACATAATAGTCTTCGGTTAAAAACTGCCCCGACACATAAAACGCCACCGCATCCGAGCCGTGCTCTTGAATGACCGAACGAAACTTATCGGCCACCGTGCTTAACGCCGAATCCCAACTCACCACTTCGCCATGCACTTGCGGATTAAGCATTCGCCCTTCAAAATCGACCGTTTCGCCAGCCGAAGAGCCTTTTACACACAATTTTCCAAAATTGGCAGGATGCGAATCGCAACCTTGAACCTTGACTTCAAACGCTTCAATGCCGCTGACACTTGAATGGGCGTTGGCGAATTTGGCTACTTTGGTTTTTTTAGGCGAAATATCCATCCCACAACCCACTCCGCAATATGGGCAGGTCGTTTGAATGGTTTCGGATTTGGCTAGGGATGACATGGGCATAAATTAACTTCTTTTTCGTGCAACAAGCACGCTGTTTAATGGCTCAGAAAAACGTTATAACTTAACAAACACGCGACCGTTTTCGAGCTTGGTTTGGTAAGCCGGAATCGACACCCCCTCCACATCCAAACACTGCCCGGTTTTTAGGCTGTAATGCTGTTTTTGTAACGGCGCGGCCACCATCAACTCCCCTTTTAAATCGCCAATCATGCCGCGCGACATCACAAAGGCTTTACCAATCGGGTCGTAATTATTCAGCGCATAGACTTCATCGTTAATGTAGTACAGCGCCACTTGGGTCTCGTTAATTAAGGCGGCAACGCCGGCGTTTTTAACTAGCTGATCCACTGAACAGACTTCAACAAATTCACTCATTTTGATACCTATATTTTTTGAATCATAGTTTTGAATAACAATTTTGAACCACAGTTTTGAACCACGAAGGCACGAAGACGCGAAGGTTTTTATATTTAGAACACTTCAATTACCTAATGGTTAAAAGCCACCTCGAAAATAGATTCTTAAATCATCCTATTTTTGCCTTTGCTTTTCTTCGTGCCTTCGTGTCTTCGTGGTTAATTCATTTTTTAAACTAACGATTAAGCGATTTGCTTAATTTCAACGGCAATTCCTGAGAGTTTTTCATCTTCGGTGGCGGGACGAATCTGCCCGCGCTCTTGCACAAACAGTTGGGGTGCTGGTGTATCCACATTGACAAACGAACGGAAACGTTTCGTAAACTCAGGGTTTTCAATCGCCGTTTTCCAGTCACATTTGTACGTTTGGTGAAGCCCTTCCATCTGGGCTTCTAACTCCTCACCCAAGCCTAAAGAGTCATGAATCACCACCTCTTGCAGATAGGCCAACCCGCCCTCTAAGTTATCCATCCACGTGGCGGTACGTTGCAGACGGTCGGCGGTTTTAATGTAGAACATCAACAGACGATCAACATATTTAAAAACTTGTTCGGTGGTCAATTCGGTAGCAAACAGATCGGCGTGACGCGGTTTCATTCCGCCGTTACCGCAAACATACAGGTTCCAACCTTTTTCCGTTGAAATCAGACCGATGTCTTTGGCTTGCGCTTCGGCACACTCACGGGTACAGCCCGAAACACCCATTTTGATTTTGTGCGGTGAACGTAACCCTTTATAGCGATTCTCCAAGGCAATCGCCATGGTCACCGAATCGTCCAACCCAAAACGACACCAGGTTGAACCAACGCACGATTTAACCGTTCGCAACGATTTTGCATAGGCCTGTCCCGATTCAAACCCAGCATCAATCAGCTCTTTCCAGATAGACGGTAAATCGTTCATTTGCGCGCCAAACAAAACAATGCGCTGTCCGCCGTTTACTTTGGTATACAGTTTGTATTTCGTTGCTACCTCGCCCAACACAATCAGTTTTTGCGGCGTAATCTCCCCGCCTGGCACTCTTGGAATCACCGAGTAAGTGCCGTCTTTTTGCATGTTACCCAAGTAGTTGTCGTTGGTATCTTGCAGTGCAATTTTGTCGGGTTCTAGTGCGTATGAATTCCATAGCGAGGCAAAAATGCTCCCCGCAGCTTGTTTACACACTTCACACCCACAGCCTTTACCGTACTTGGAAATTAAGGTATCAAAGTCTTTAATCGCTTCGACTTGGCAGATGTGATACAGCTCTTGGCGGGTGTGCGGAAAGTGTTCACAGATGTCGGTGTTCACTTCGACACCGCGTTTTTCGAGTTCGTTGTTTAACACGCTGGTGACTAACTGCACACAGCCCCCACAACCGGTGCCCGCTTCGGTGGTGGCTTTAATGTCGGCCATGGTGCAACAACCGCCTTCAACCGCACTAATCACATCACCTTTTGAAACGTCATAACACGAACACAGTTGTGCGGTTTCAGGGAGAGCATCGGGGCCAAATAAGTTGCTAGCAGAGCCATCACGGTTTGGCAGAATCAGCATGTCCGGGTGTTCGGGCAAATCCATGTCATTGAGCATAATTTGCAGTAGGTTACCAAAATCTTCGGCATCGCCCACCAACACCGCACCCAGTAGTTTTTTACCATCGGGGGTGACCACAATTTTTTTGTAAATCTCTTCTGGGCCATTTTCATACACATAAGACAGTGCATTTTCGTCGGTGCCATGCGGATCACCAATTGAGGCGACATCAATGCCCATCAACTTTAATTTGGTACTCATATCCGCGCCGGTAAAACTAGCCGGTTCCGCATTCAGTTGATTCACCACCACTTGCGCCATGGCGTAACCGGGCGCAACTAAGCCGTAAATCATCCCCTCATGCAGCGCACACTCGCCAATCGCAAACACATCTTGAGCAGAGGTTCGGCATTGATCGTCAATTTGAATACCACCCCGAGGCCCAAGCTCCAAGCCAACCTGCTTCGCTAAATCATCACGTGGACGAATCCCTGCCGAGAACAACACCATATCGGTTTCCAGCTCTTCGCCATCGGCAAATACCATTTTGTTTAGACAGTGTTCACCATCAATAATCTGCGTGGTGGCTTTTGAGGTATGAACCGTCACCCCAAGTTTTTCGATTTTACGTTTTAATAACGCCGAGCCGCCATCGTCTAACTGCACCGGCATTAAACGTGGCGCAAACTCGACCACATGGGTTTCCAGTCCTAAATCCACGAGCGCTTTGGCGGCTTCTAAACCAAGCAGGCCTCCACCGACAACCACGCCCACTTTGCCACGTGCCGCGACTTCTTTCATGGCATCGAGGTCTTCAATTGTGCGATAGACCAAACAGCCATCACGGTCATTGCCGTCAATCGGTGGCACAAACGGATACGAACCGGTGGCCATAATCAGTTTGTCATAGGCGATGGTCACACCTGCTTCGGAAGAGACGGTTTTGGTTTGAGTATCAATGTCGGCCGCTTTGTCGTTTAAATAAACGGTCACGCCATTGGTTTCATAAAACCCTGGTTTGACTAAGGATAAGTCTTCGGCGGTTTTACCCGAAAAATAGGACGACAAATACACTCGGTCATAGGCCACACGCGGTTCTTCACAAAAAGTGTGTACTTCAAAATTGTCGTAGGCTTCACTGGCTACTAACTTCTCAATAAAGTTGTGCCCAACCATGCCGTTTCCAATAACCACTATTTTTTGCTTACTCATTTTTTTACTTCCTTTGAGTTTCCGCAGTGCTTATGCCTGACAGAAACCTTCTCCAAATACTAAAAAGTCTCTGCAAGCACGCATGTCCTTGCCCGAAATTAACTGTTCAAAAATCCACTTGGCGCCGCTGGTGTCGCCAAACATCACCGAGCCAATAATTTTGTTCTGTTTTAACACTACCTTGCGATAGACGTTGGTCGCTAAATCTTGATAAACAATCGATTCTGTCTCTGGCGTGTCTTTAAATTCGCCCGCCGAAAACAGTTGAATGCCTGTTACCTTTAACATGGTAGAGGTCAAGCTACCTTGATAGGCCGAGGCTTTACCCGCCAAGACTTCAGCCAACACTTGTGCCTGTTCATACAAGGGTGCAACCAAACCATAGGTGTTTCCGCGGTGTTCCACACACTCGCCGAGTGCGTAAATGGAATCGTTTGACGTTTGCAGTTGGTCGTTCACCACAATGCCGCGATTCACCTCTAACCCCATTTTTTGACCCACCACCACATTGGGACGAATGCCGACCGCCATCACCACTAAATCGGCAGGCAGAACTTTTCCGTTGTCGAGTTTGACCCCCGTGACGTAATCTTGACCTTCAATCGAGAGCGTATTGGCGTTCATTTCAAAACGTAACCCTTGGGCTTCAAGGGACGATTTAAGCAGGCCTCCTGAGACTTCATCCATCTGAACATTCATTAACACCGCACTACGATGCACCACGGTGACGTCCATGCCTTGAATTTTGAGACCATTTGCCGCTTCCAAACCCAGCAGGCCTCCTCCAATGACGACGGCTTTGGGTTTTGTTTTGCCTGATTGGGTTGGGTTCTTGGCCGTTTTCAGCATTAAATCGACATCGTGGGTATCTCGAAAGGTCACCACGCCGGGCAAATCCGCACCGGGAACCGGAATCACAAACGGTTTGGAACCGGTGGCAATTACTAGAAGGTCATAGTCGTAACTGGCACCTAAATCGGTTTTAATGGTTTTGGAATCGACATCCACATCAGTCACAGTGGTGCCTGTTTGCAACTGGACACCGCGCTCTTTATACCAATTAAAGTCGTGGGTCATAATCTCAGGCAGGGATTTTTCGCCCGCCAAAACGGGTGAGAGCATAATGCGGTTATAACCGCCCATTGGCTCTTTATTGAAGACGCGAATGTCATATTGATTAGGTGCTTCGATGAGCAGGCGCTCGATAAAACGTGCGCCGACCATACCAGAACCAATAAGAATTAATTTTTGCTTCATTGCAACCCTTTAAGATTGGCCCGAAACAAAAAAATGCGTCGGGCACTGAAAAACAGTGAAACCCGACAACAGGTAAGAATTAATATTTTATTAACAACAATAGTGCCAACTTTATAAAAATTAAATTAAAGCTATCATTTCAAACACTTAAATAATTTTTAGAAGTTTTTAATGCGTTATTTATCTATTTAACTACACGCAACAATTGCGTCAGTGATTCAATTTGGTGCAAAGCCGATTTTAAAAGTTAGCAGGCCTGCTGGTTTATTTGGTTTTATCATGTTTTACGCTATTTAACGCGCCTGAACAGTGATGTTTAATGCTCAACCTTGCGTTGCTTCTCATACAAGAAACGCAGCACTTCTGAACGGTAGTGGTTGTAGGTTGGGTCATCCGCTAACGCTAAACGATCACGCGGATGCGGCAAATCAACGGTGAGAATTTCGCCAATCGTGGCTGCTGGGCCATTGGTCATCATGACAATTCGGTCGGACAATAACACCGCTTCATCGACATCATGAGTAATCATAATCACCGTATTGTTAAGCTCTTTTTGAATCTCCATCAACGAGTCTTGCAAATGGGCACGGGTCAATGCATCCAGTGCGCCAAAGGGTTCATCCATTAACATCACTTCGGGTTGCATGGCCAAAGCACGGGCAATGCCCACACGCTGTTTCATTCCGCCGGAAATCTCATCTGGGCGTTTGTGCATGGCGTGATCCATGTGCACCAACTTTAAATTGTATTCGATCCACTCGCGTTTTTCGGCAGCCGATTTGGATTTTTTAAACACTTGGTCTACTGCTAACTCTACATTTTCATAAGCGGTTAACCACGGTAACAGTGAATGGTTTTGAAACACCACCGCACGCTCCGGGCCGGGGGAATCAACCTCTTTTCCATCGAGTAAAACGCCGCCTTCGGTTGCACCGTACAGGCCTGCTACTATATTTAACACGGTCGATTTACCGCAACCAGAGTGGCCAATTAACGAAATAAACTCACCCTGTTCAATCTTTAAATTCACATCCTGAAGTGCTCTAAACGGGCCTTTAGGCGTTGGGAATTCAATACCTACGTTGGTTAACTCTAAATGTACTTCTGACATACTATGCTTCCTAAGTCTGTTGTGTATTTGCGATTAACGAATGTCCGCTGTTTTATCCCAAGAAACCGCTTTTTGAATGATTAACATCCCGCGATCTAAGAAGAAACCAACAATACCAATGACAATCACCGCCACCATAATTCGACCTAATGAGTCTGAACTGCCATTTTGGAACTCATCCCAAACAAACTTTCCTAACCCTGGGTTTTGCGCCAACATCTCTGCTGCAATCAACACCATCCACGCAATCCCTAAAGAGATACGTAAACCGGTAAACATCATTGGAATGGAGCAAGGTAGAACGATTTTACGCACGTGTGTCCACCAGCTTAGGCTTAATACTTGGCTCACATTTTTAAGGTCTTGAGTCACCGTTGCCACACCAGCCGCCGTATTGATAATGGTTGGCCATAAGCAACACAGTAAAACCGTGAACATAGAGTTTAAGAAGGCTTTATCAAATGATGGATCATCGGTCACATACACCGCAGAGACCACCATCGTCACCAACGGTAACCACGCCAAAGGCGATACGGGTTTGAATATTTGAATCAACGGATTCACCGCCGAATAAGCATTGGCACTTAACCCAATCACAATTCCGATGGGAATCGCAATAATTGAGGCCAAAATAAAACCGCTCATCACAGTGACTAAACTGCGCCCAATTTGATCAAAAAAGGTGGGATGCCCGGTGTATTCACGAATTTTAATTTCCGCTTCTGGATTCTTCTCTAACTTAATTGCGTTGCGATCTTCCTGTCGCTGATAAAATTTTTCCTCTTTTAACGCTTCTGCTTCCGCTTCCGCTTGCAAAGAGACAAATTGTTCATAGGTTTGTACTGGCCCTGGAAACTGACCTAAAGACGTTTGAATATTAGAAGCGGCCGCTTGCCACAACAATAAGAAAAAGAAGATACCCACGAGCGGTAAACCAATCATCTTGATGATGGTATTGACTTGACCTTTTCGGTCTTCACCAATGGCCAGTTTGTAAAAGGGCTCAATTACGCCCCATGTTAAAGGATTCATACAATCACCTTTGAGTGTTTTTAAAATCGTAAAGTGTCCGCCTCTTATCCAAAAAAGACGGAGAACCTATCAAGTAAATTACAGTGTTTTATCGCCTTTTAAACCGATTGTCATGCTATCGATATAGGCATTTGGTTTAGAACCGTCGTACGGGATACCATCCATAAAGTCATCTTGTACGCCACGGAAACCATCTGTTTTCGTCACTTCTGCAAATTCTGAGGCTTTGAATGTACCGTCTGCAATTAACTCATCCACCGCTTGCTTATAGATGTCTGGACGATAGACTTTTTTAGCCATATCTTTGTACCAAGAGTCGGTTTGCGCTTCTGAAATCTGCCCCCAACGACGCATTTGAGTCATGTACCAAATGGCATCTGAGTAGTAAGGATAGGTTGCGTTATAACGGAAAAACACGTTGAAATCCGGTTCTGAACGCTTATCACCTTTTTCATACTCAAAGGTTCCCGTCATTGAGTTCGCAATCACTTTGTAATCGGCGCCCACATAGTTTGGTTGCGCGAGAATTTTGACAGCGTCCGGACGGTTTTTGTTGTTTTCTTCATCCAACCAATAAGCCGCACGAATCATCGCTTTCACAACACGAACGGTGGTATTTGGATACTTTTCATAAAAATCTTCACGTAGACCAAAGACTTTTTCGGGGTTGTTTTTCTGAATTGAGTTATCTGAGATAACTGGCACCCCAATGCCCTTGAATACCGCTTGCTGGTTCCAGGGTTCGCCTACGCAATAGCCTTCAATGGTGCCCGCTTCCATCGTCGCCGGCATTTGTGGCGGTGGCGTCACAGAGAGTTGAACATCGGCGTTTAAGGTACCCGAGGTATCGCCTTTATGCGGAGCATAAAACCCAGGGTTTAACCCGCCTGCTGCTAACCAATAACGCAGTTCATAGTTGTGAGTGGAGACAGGGAAAACCATTCCCATTTTGAATGGCTTACCGGCATCTTTATAAGATTCAACCACCGGCTTTAACGCAGACGCGCTAATGGGATGCTTAGGCTTGCCATCTTCCATAGCAACGTGTGATTTCATAGCGGCCCATGTTTTATTCGATACCGTAATCGCATTACCATTTAAGTCCATCGAAATAGGCGTAATCACATTGGCTTTGGTTCCGTAACCAATCGTTGCTGCAATAGGCTGGCCTGCTAACATATGTGCTCCGTCTAACTGACCATCAATTACGCGATCCAACAGCACTTTCCAGTTTGCTTGCGCTTCTAACTGTACATACAAACCTTCGTCTTCAAAGTAGCCTTTCTCATAGGCGATGGCTAACGGTGCCATGTCGGTTAATTTAATAAAGCCAAATTTTAAATCTTCTTTTTCCGGCTCACCTAGCGCATAAGCACTGGATACACATGCACCCGTGGATAGAGCCAAAGCAGTTGTCACAGCCAGAGCGGTTTTCTTTAAAAAATGACGGCGTGTGTTGCTAGATTCAAGCGTTTTCGATAAAGACATGGGTATTTCCTTACAAGTTAAATTCTTAAGTCAAAACAAAAAATGAGAATGGGCTCTGACTATCTAACAGGTAAAGATCGGAAAAGATCATTTGATGCTCTGCCGCTTAATATAGACATTAAGGCGGTAAGATAAACAGAGCATCATCACTCAACAGATTAATTAAATATAAACATTTTAAAAACCAACTTCATTAATTAACCTAAAATTCAATAACTTAGTTAATTTAAGTAAATTTAGGCCTTATTTAACAAGCCCTAAAAGTTGATTTGTGCACAACGATTTTCGCTTTTCCGCACAATTTAGGTGCAGTCAAGAAGCCGCTGCTAAAGAAAACGATCTTCACCCAACTCAAATTGACCTTTCACCCACGGCTCAGAATGCAACCCTTCTGACTTACTATCAAAGTCCGGAACGGTCTCTCCGTGTGCTTGCATCACCTCTCGGTAAAGTCCGGTTAAATAAACCGAACGGGCCGTTTCCTCTAACTTAATATCAGCACTAACCTGACCCAACTCAATCATCTGCTGCAAAATCCACCGTGCATGCGACTGCCACGGAAAATTTGCAAAGTATTTATGCGGTAAAGAGAAGTTAGGAATCGAACGTGATACTTTTGAAATTGGATCACTCACCTGCCCTGCATAGGCATTTGCAATACTTGAAATCGGCGCACCCACGTAGGCTTCACGCGCCAACATTTCAAACAAAACCGTTCGATTCGCTTCGTCATCAATCCAAGCGCTCGCCTGATAGAGCGCCCAAATGAGCTTTTTATGCACCGTCTCATTGGCCTGTGCCCACTCCTGAGTCACCGCCAACACCTTTTCAGGTGCATTATTCCAGATTTCATAACCGGTAATCACGGTGACACCCACCTGTCTTTTAACGGCATGGGTATTCCAAGGCTCGCCAACACAATAGCCGTCAATCAACCCTTCTTCTAAGGCCTGCACCACTCTTGACGGTGGCACCACCAAAATTTCGACATCCTCATTAGCCTTCAAACCGCCAGTCTGCAACCAGTGATTTAACAGGTAGTAGTGCATTGAAAATGGAAAGACCACTGCAAAACGTAATTTGGGTAAGTTGTTGGCTTGGCGATCAAGCACCACCTTTCTTAAAACGTTTGAACTGTTTTCTGGATGATGAATCAGGTCACCGCTCAACTCGCGCATGGCATCGAATAAAGCATTAGAAACACTGACCGCATTTCCATTCAACCCAAAGGAGTACCCCGTGACTAATGGTTTTTTAATACTGCCCGCCGCGCCAAGGGTGGTTGACATTAACATCGGTGCAAGCATGTGCGCAGCATCGTACTCACCAAACACCAATTTATCGCGAATACTGGCCCATGAGACCTCTTTGAAAAGCTCAACATTTAAACCTTGTTCAGCAAAATACCCTTGTTCTTTGGCAACAATCAACGGCGCACTGTCGGTTAATGGACTAAAACCGATTTTAATAACGGGGGATGTTTCGCTTCGTTGCTGGCTACTGTTCTGCATGACACTTCACTTCCTTATAAACTCATCTCAAGCACACTGACGATGTTTTCGGCCACCTCTGCGACCGATTTATTTTGATCCATCGACATTTTTTGAATGGCTTGGTGCGCCTCGTCTTCCGTGACTTTTTTATGCTTTATTAACAATGACTTTGCCCGCTGCAGTACCTTGCCTTTTTCCAACTCATTTTTGGTTTGATACAGTTCATTTTTGAGCGCCTGGTACTCTCTAAAGCGAGCAATGGCAACCTGCATAATTGAACGCACTCTTTTAGGATCGGTATTACGAGCAACATAACCGCTCACGCCAGAACGAATTGCTTCACGCACCACCACGTCATTATCTTCGTCGGCAAACATGACAACCGGCATGGGGTTGTGTTGATTTAACAGCGACATGCTTTCTAACATGTCGCGGTCTGGACTATCGGTATCAATGACCACCAAATCAGGCATGTAACTGGCAATTAAGGCCAGTAAATTTGCACCCGGTTGCACACGGGCAATGACCTTATAGCCTTGATCTTGCAATGCCTGACTGAGCAGTGCAGATCGAGCGGTGTCCGAATCCACCAATAAAACATTCAACCGGTTCATCTCTTAGGCCACAAATTGTTACAATTCAGAATAAAGACCACTTTACGATTAACCAAGCGCGGCAACCACATCACAAATCTCATGGGCAATCACGGTAATTTTCTTACCTTGATCCATCGCCATTTTGCGCATGGTTTTATAAGCCTGATCCTCAGACATGCCCTTGTGTTCAATCAACAAACCTTTGGCTTTTTCAATAATGGCACGCTCAGAAAGCTTGCCCTTAACCTGTGCCAACTCTTTTTTAACCGCCTGACACTCATTAAAACGCAGCATCGCCACTTCAATAATGGGCCTTAGACGATCCGGACTTTTACCGTCTACGATATAAGCGGTGACGCCAGCTTTAACGGACTGCGCAATCACATGTGAATCACGGTCATCACTGAAACAAATAACCGGTTTTGGGCAGTAAGCCTGAATCACGGCAAATTGTTCAAACAGGTTCATGGTTGGTTTTGCGACATCCAACACCACCAAATCAATCGATTGACTGCTCAATAACTTGAGTACGTTATCTTGGGTGGTTGCGGTAAGCACTTGCGCCGCACCCGATACCTTTAAGCCTTCAACCAAAGGTTGGGCACCACTTAAATCTTCACATACTAATAAAACATCAAATCCTGAAGCCATCTTTGCTTCTCCTATCAACTTAAATATAGGTTTTATGTAACAGTGGATATACCAAGTTAATTTTATAAATAAAAATCAGTAAGTTATTAATTTCAGAGATTTTAACCAAAAACTTAATGGGGCATTAAGCACCAAAAAGAGTCATTCACTTTTATAAAAGAATCAATTAAACGATTTTTATGTGTAATTGACAGGCCTGCTAATTTTTAATTATATCTCTAGCAGAGCACTCAACAGAATAAACAGGGGCGAAAATACAGCTTTAATCAACACAAACTTTTTAGAGAAAATATAAGCAGAAAATCAAAAAAAACGCCCATCAAATTCTGGATAACCTTATAAAAACCAGAACCGATGAGCGTCAAGACTCTAACTAAACTTTGAACTAACTAATTGCCTAAGATAGTGCAAACCATAAACCAATATTTAAATATTACATATAATTCAATTGCTTAGAATAAAACACTCAAAAAAAACGCCTACAAAGAAATATTAGCAGGCCTGCAACCGGTCAATTGGAGTCATCCTTGCACCTAAATGGTTCAAATTGGAACCTCTTAACTTACTCACCATTTCTAAATTACTTTAATACGATGGACTCTGCGTCTTTAGATGAGAAACCCCCCCCCTTTTAAAGGGAACAAAAAAGCCTCAATTAAGAGGCCTTATAAAAAATAGTCTGTTTGTATTTTGCAACAATCTAAAATTGCACGCTTGTTGCTTAAATCGCACTGGCGATAGAGAAACTCAGCGTGGCGTAGATTCCACCTAATACACCCATTGGAATAACCGTTGTGAAGACTTTACTGAACAAGCCACCAAACGGGTTTTTGTCTTTCTGTTTATTACGTGAATACATAACGGC
>JGI997J19993_1000105_pt1 | contig 32020 bp, 32 predicted proteins | sample Etolagbewater25m_FD_19993 | JGI IMG/M metagenome (IMG submission 19993)
GGCAATCAATATAAAAATATAGGCCATACTTGGATTAGTAACTATGGATAAAAAGCGGGTTTTCCAGTCAGGCTCAAAANTTTCAATTAAGGTTTTTTCTGTTTTCAGTGTTATTTTTTGGTCAGCAATATTAACAACTTTTCCATCCAGTTTACTTACTAGTTCTTTAGTGTCTTCAGCCAAAAAATCAATAACATTAAGTTTAAAAGCCTCTTCAGCAGAGATACTTTTTGCTTCTTTTACAGCATCTACTGCCCATGATACATTACGGTCGTTGAGTTCGGCTAAACTTTTTATGTATGCTACAGAGTCATTAACAACTTTTTTTTCTAAAGTAGAAATAGCGCTACTGTTTGAATCAGGAATCTTTGGTGAGGGCATCAAGTTAATTGGAGTAGCAGCACCTAAATTTGTTCCCGGAGACATAACTGCTATGTGTGAGGCATAAAGTAGATATGTTCCTGCACTCGCAGCACGGGCACCTTTTGGATATACGTAAGTGACAACGGGAATTTTAGAGTTGAGTATTGCTTGAATCATTTCCCTCATCGATGTTGAGAGACCACCCGGCGTGTCGAGCTCTATTAGCACTATTTGAGCATTTTTAGAGGTGGCATACTGCATTCCCTTTTTTAGGTAATCACTGGTCGCAGGACCTATAGCACCACCCAGATCAAGCTTTATAATAGTAGATGTGGCCGAAAAAAGAGGTAAGGTAACTAGAAGTAGTAAAAATAGTAAACGTTTCATCTCGCATACCTTTTGATTTCACACTAAAGAGTACATATAACTATAAGTAATAATATCAAAGAGTTGAGGATAAAGTCAAGTTTAGCTGTTTGACAAAATTAATGGAACAAATCTAAAACCGTAATGCTCGATAGTTTCAAATTCTGTATTTGACTTTTTTGTGATTTCAAAAATTGAATTTTTTATGGGAATGACAAGCTTACCGCCAAGTTTTAATTGATCTATAAGCTCATATGGAAGTTCATCTGCTGCCGCTGAGACTAAGATGCGGTCAAATTTTTTACCGGGTATACCTAGTGTTTCTTTTACGTGAATTATTTTAGAATTTTTAAATTTATATATTTTAAGATTATTATTTCCATATTCTACAAGTGAGTTAATTCTTTCGAGTCCAATGACTGAACCTTTTTCCTTGACAATAAAGCTTAGAAGTGCTGTTGTCCAACCTGAACCACTTCCTATATCTAAAATTTTATCTCCTTCATTTGGCTGAAGCATCTCTAACATCATCGCTACTGTAGTTGGCTGGGAAATTGTTTGTTGATATCCTATCTGAAGTGGATAATCTTCATAAATATCTGAAGCAGTTGGATCAAAAACAAAATTTGCTCTATCCACATGTTTAAATGCCTGAATAATGTTTTTTGATTTTAAAGTATTTTTATTTATCAGATAGTTTACTAAATCATTGTTAGAGGTCATAAGTCATCCAGTTTAATAATATATTGTTAACTCTACTCACTGATGTGATTGTATCTTATCATAACTTATAACATTATATGATATTATAATGCAAAGGATTAGATATGTCTCATTTAGCGTGGTTAAGTAAAAAATTAGATAATGGTAAGATTTTATGTCAGGCTTGTGCTCACTCTTGTGTATTAGGTGAGGGTGAGTATGGGATTTGTGGTGTCAGAAAAGTTGAAAATAAAGAGTTGAGACTTTTAGTGTATGGTCTTGCTTCTGCTGTAAATATTGACCCTGTAGAGAAAAAACCCATGTTTCATTTTCTTCCAAATTCAAAGGTGTTTTCCTTTGGAACTGTTGGCTGCAATCTATCTTGTGCTTTTTGTCAAAATTATGAAATATCTCAATATCCAAAAGAGCACAATCATCAAATTGTGGGCAAGGAATTATCTCCTGCTTCAGCTGTTGAATTTGCTTTAAACAATGAGTGTGATTCAATAGCTTATACTTACAATGAACCGATAGTGTTTTTTGAATACACGTACGATACTGCAAAATTGGCACATGCAAAGGGTTTGAAAAATATTTATGTCACAAGTGGATATGAAACGCATAAAGCTATAGATTTACTTGAACCTTATATGGATGGTATGAATATTGACATAAAATCTTTTAATAATGAGTTTTATAAAGAGATTTGTGGAGCAAAACTAAAGCCTGTGCTTGAGTGTGTTAAGTATGCTCATGAAAAAGGTATTTGGATTGAAATAACAACACTGCTTATATCCGGTAAAAATGATTCAAACGAAGAAATAAGAGAGATTGCTAAGTTTATAGCTAACTTGGATATCTCAATTCCTTGGCATCTTTCTGCGTTTCATCCTATGTACAAAATGCTTGATACTCCTAGAACTCCAGAATCTACACTTATAAGAGCGTATAAAATAGCTAAAGAAGAGGGGTTAAAATATGTCTATATTGGAAATGTCGATAATGAAAAGTATGAATCAACGTACTGCCCAAATTGTTTTAAATTAGTTGTTAAACGCAGTGGTAGAATAGGACAGTATGTAGAGAATCAACTAGACAAAGATGGACGTTGTCCATATTGTTCTAGTCTTGTAGAAGGTGTTTGGAGCTGATGTAAACTTTTTACTGAAAAGAAGTTGCACCATCAACAACGATTACTTGACCAGTTAGCCATGAAGCTGCATCTGAACAAAGGAATGCACATGCACCAGTTAGGTCTGTTGCATCACCCATACGAGAAAGTGGAGAACGTTTTACAACTTCTGCTTTTACCTCTTCGTAATTAGGGAAAGCTTTAAGTGCATCAGTGTCGATTGGACCACCGCTTACTGCATTTACACGAATTTTCATCTCACCAAGTTCGGCAGCAGCATATTTCACCATAGTCTCAACTGCCGCTTTATTTGTTCCGTGACCTGCATAGTTTGGAGTGTAAACAAGGTTACCAGTTGAACTCATAGAGATGATAGAACCACCACCAGTTTTTTCCATTCTTTTTGCAGCTTCTTGGGCACCAACAACAAATGCTTCAACAGTTGCAGTATAAATGTTACCAAGACCTTTTGGTTTAAGTCTCATAAATGGAGCAAAACCACCAACAACAGCACGACCAGAGATAATAGCGTTTGATATAAAGTAGTCAAGTCTGTCAAAGTCTTCATCAAACTCTTTATAAACATCTTTATATGTGAGTGGCTCTAAGATATTAAGTTTGTAAGCTTTAGCTTTTACGCCATATTTAGATTCTATATCAGCTATGATTTCATTTGCAGTATCTGCACTTGATGCATAAGTAAACGCAATATTGCAACCTTTAGATGCAAAATCGTAAACGATTGCTTTACCGATACCACGAGTACCACCACTAATAAAGAGGGTTTTTCCAGTCATTGTTTGTTCAGCCATTCTTAAAGTCCTTTAATATTATAATTTTTCATTACTTTTTCTATTTTTTTCATACTCTCAAGACTTGGAGGCGTTAAAGGAAGTCTATATTCAAGAGTATCGATGAGTCCAGCTATATACATAGCTGCTTTAATAGGTATAGGATTAGCCTCACAAAACATTACTGAGTTAAGAGGGTATAAATTGTCATTTATAGCTTTTGCACCTGTAAAATCACCAGATAAAGCAAGTCTAACTAATTCTGATTTTAAATCAGGCATTAGATTGGAAGTTACAGAAGTTATACCAGCACCCCCATTTGCTAAAATAGGAAAATCAATAGCATCATCACCAGAGAATACTTTAAGTTCAGGACAACGAGAAAGAAGTTCAACAGTACGTTCTAAACTTCCTGTAGCCTCTTTGATTCCATAAATATTTGGTAAATCATTAAAAAGTCTGATAACTGTGTCTGCAGTTATATCTACAACTGTACGTCCGGGAACATTATAAAGCATAAAAGGAAGATCAGGTACAGATTCAGCGATTGCTTTATAGTGTTGATAAAGTCCTTCTTGAGAAGGTTTGACATAGTAAGGCGCAACGGAAAAAATAGCATCTACACCACATTCCTCTGCATTTTTAGCAGCTAGTATAGCCTCTGATGTTGAGTTGCTTCCTGCGCCTGCAAGAACTTTAGTCCTAGTTCCTTTACAAACTTCGACTGCAATTTCCATACATCTTTTATCTTCATCAGATGATAAAGTAGCACTTTCACCAGTAGTTCCTACTGGACAAACTGCATCTATGCCGTTGTTGATTTGACGTTTAATAAGTGCAGCATACATCTGCTCATCGAGTTTTCCATTTTTAAATGGAGTTATAAGTGCTGTTGAAGAACCTGTTACTATATTCATCTAAGTTACCCTTTTTAAATAATGCGCAATTATATCTAAAAAGTTTTAAAGTTATAATTTTGAATAACTTTTTCTCAAGAATTTAGGAGTTTTCTTTAGCTAGTTGTTTGGCTCTTTAAATTTTGTAACTGATTTATCTCTGTTGAGATGATATACATCAAAATCATTTGCAATAAAAAGAGTTCCTTTATAATAATCTTGAATTTCATCAAAAACCATCTTTATGGTTAAATTTTTTTTTGTGTTATATCTTGGATTTATATGGTTGGCAATGAGATTTTTAACACTCATATTTTGAGCTGCTATACCAAGATCTTTTGCTGTAGTATGCATGAATTTTTCACTTAGATTATCATATACTTCTTGAGTAAATGTACACTCATGGACTAAAAGATCCAGATTTTTTAAATATTTACCCAAAATGGAAGGTGTAGCATTATCACCGGCTATAATTATATTTCTTCCAGGTATTGCCTCAAGCATAAACTCTTTTGGATTGAGTTCTTTGTCTTGAAATTTTATGCTATTTCCTTTTTGGAGTTCACCATAAAGCGGAGATGGTTCGATTCCAATTGCTCTTAATTTATTTTCATCAAGTTTATTCGTTATGTCATTTTCTTTTATATAAAAAGCCACACTCTCTTTTGAGTGAATCAGGGGTAATACTTTAAGTGTAAATTTGTCAAATATAAACTCTTCTTGTGGAGCATACTCTATAATATTTAATTCATAACCAAGGTGTTTATATGAAATATCAAGAATAGATTCTAGAAATTTTTTAATCCCTTTTGGTCCATATATAGTAATAGGATTTAGAGCCTTATCTAGTTTTTTAGTTGATATCAGCCCCGGTAAACCGTAACAGTGATCTCCATGCATATGCGTTATAAAAATACTATGCAATCTTCCAATTGATAATTGACTTTTAATAATTTGTCGTTGAGTGCCTTCTCCACAATCAAAAAGATACCATTTGTTGTCTTGTATAAATTCGAATGCAAGAGCAGAAACATTTCTTTCTATTGTGGGTTTCCCAGCACTTGTCCCCAAAAATGTAAGTTTCAATTTTTATCCTCTGAAGTTTTTGTTTAATCGTATTGGAATACAATTCATACTATCATTTTAACATAATGGCTGAGACAAAGGAAAATAATGATTTATGAACTATCTAATCCTGTGACAAAAACTTTGGTGACTTATTTAAGAGATGAAAGAAGAGATGCTATATCTTTTAGACATACGGTTGCGGAATTAACGAAACAGCTTGTGTATGAAGCTTTAAAAAATTTTCCTCTTGTAGAAAAAAACATATCTTTATGGAATGGCAGTGGAAATTTTAAGAGTATAGATGAAAAAAATATTATAGTAGTTACAGTTTTAAGAGCTGGAATGCCTATGCTTGATAGTGTCATGGAATTATTACCAGGTGTGCAGGCTGGTTTTTTGGCTATGAAAAGAGATGAGACCACTCATAAGAGTGTACTTTACTACGACAGGCTTCCTGAGTGTAAAGACAAAATAATACTTTTGGTTGATCCAATGCTTGCAACTGGAGGCTCGATGATAGATGCCTTGAAGCTTATTAAAAGTAAAGGTGTCTCAAGAATAATTACGCTTAATATTATCGGTTCGCCAGAAGGTTTAGACCTTGTCAGCTCTACGTATCCTGATGTGGACATATATATTACACAGATTGATGAGAGACTCAATGATGATAAGTATATAGTTCCAGGACTTGGTGATGCAGGTGACCGTTCCTACAACACCGTAGATTGATTTTAGTATTTGACTATTTTACTTTTTTATCATCTTTTTTTAAAATCATAGTAGTTGATTTACTAAAGTCAAAGTATTTGTTAGCTGCTTCTTGAACTTTTTTAGCAGTTACTTCTTTAATATCTTCTTCGTAAGTCAGCAGAGGTGAAATATCACCACGAACTAAATAACTTCCAAATAGATTTGCAACAGAAGTTGAACTCTCAAGAGAGTATATGAAGTCAGCTTTTGTATTCATTTTCACCTTATCAATTTCTGCTTTTGTAACCTTTGTCGTCTTCATTAACTCTATTTGTTTTAACAATTGAGTCTCAACATCTTCAGCGCTTACACCTGGATTACAAGTCGCTAAAAATATAAACAAAGAAGGGTCTATATTTTCCATATTGTAAGCATATACAGAGTTAACTAGACGTTTTTCTTCAACTAAATCTTTATAAAGTCTTGAGCTTTTTCCAGAGTTGAGAATTTCAGAAATCATACTGAGTGTCACTTGATCTTTATCTTGAAAGTTAGGTACACGGAAAGTTATTGCTAACATTTCTACTTCACTTTCTTTATAAATAGTTATGCGTTTAGCTCCATTTTGTGCTGGTTCTACAAATTTAAATTCAGGTATCTTCGCCTTGTTTTTAATATTGCTAAATTCTTTTTTAGCTTTTGTGAAAACATCTTTAGCTTTTACATCACCGGTAACTATTAGAATTGCATTACTCGGTTGATAATAAGTCTGATGAAAATCTTTTATATCATCTATAGTCCAAGTCTGAATGTCATTCATAAAACCAATGGGTGTCCAGTGGTAAGGATGATAAGTAAAAGCATTGTTAAAAAGTTCAAAATAAAGATAACCAAGTGGAGAATTTTCAGTTCTCCAGCGTCTCTCTTCTGCTACAACATCGCGTTCAGGTTGAAACTCTTCATCTTTAAGGTTAAGATTTTCCATAAGTTCTGCATACAGTTCAATAGATTTACCCATATTGTCTGTACTTGATTTTATATAGTAGTGAGTATAGTCAAAACTTGTTGAGGCATTATTGATCCCTCCTATACTTTTTACTTCTTTATCAAACTCTCCAGCATCAAGATTTTTTGTAGATTTGAAATTCATATGCTCAAGCATGTGTGCTATTCCAGTTTTACCCATAATCTCATTTCTGCTTCCAACTTTGTAGAAGATATCTGTGCTTACAACACCCGTATTGTTCTCTAATGGTATTACAACAATTTGTAGTCCATTTTTAAGTGTTGTTGTTTCGTATTTTGGTAATGATGATGCCATTAATGTTCCTAAAATTAGTGTTATTGTTATAAATATTTTCATAGTTATTTTCTATCCGCGCCTATAGCTTCTATTATGTTTGAATAGCCATCCGCTTTTATGAGTTCTATAAGCTTTTTGTTTATGTTCATAATCATATCAGGACCATGGAAAATTATTCCGCTATAAATTTGTACTAAAGATGCTCCAGCTTTTATGCGTTTATACGCTTCTTCAGCTGAATCAATCCCTCCAACTGAAATGAGTGTGGTTTTTCCATACAGTTCTTTGGCTATAGCTTCAAAGAGTTTGAAACTTTTCTCTTTTAAAGCTGCACCACTAAGCCCTCCAATATCTTTAGGATGTTTCACCAAAGAGTAGTCAATTGTTGTGTTCGTTGCAATGATACCATCAGCACCTTTTTCAACAGCCATAGTTGTAAGAGCAATAGCATCTTCAGGTGTCATGTCGGGTGCTATTTTTAAAAGTATAGGCATGTCAGTAAGTGCCTTAGCTTCTGTAAAAAGTTTTGTAATAAACTCTTCATTTTGTAAATCACGAAGGCCCGGAGTATTTGGAGAAGATATATTTATTACGAAGTAATCACCTAAGCCGTTAAACGCTCTGATGAGATGAGTATAATCATTGATAGCTTCTGATTCAGGTGTAACTTTGTTTTTGCCTATATTTACACCAATAGGAGTTGTAAAAGGAAATCTCTCTTTTAATCTTTTTATAACCTTATATGCTCCATCATTATTAAAGCCCATTGCGTTTTGAATAGTTTTTTCTTCGATATGACGAAACATTCTGGGTTTAGGGTTTCCATCTTGAGGTTTAGGCGTAACTGTACCAATTTCTGTGTATCCAAATCCCAAGATTTGCATACCTCTAATCATAGTCGCGTTTTTATCAAAACCGGCACCTAATCCAATAGGATTTAAAAATGTACGCCCAAAAAGTTCTTGTTTTAAAACATCATCTGTAATAAAATGAGAATTTAAAAAGGGATTGAATGGTATTTGACATATATTTGGAAGTCTTAATACACACTCTGCTAGATGATGAGCAGATTCTGGTTGCAGTTTAAAGAGTAAAGGTTTTATGGATTCATAATTAATCATGTTTATAATTTTGCCTTTTAAAAATTTATGGATTGTACTAAAATAATGGTAAAATCTTGGTAAAGGATGTTTATGATGATTAAGATTTTAAGTTTATTGATGAGTACACTCTTATTTGTAGGGTGTTCAACACTTGATGTTAATGTTGATTATGACGAGTCGTATGATTTTAAAAATGCAAAGACTTTTGCAGTTGAGAGTAGTGTGAATATGTCAAAAAATACTCTTTTTAGTAGTAGGGTTGTCAATGCGTTAGAAAACGAGTTACAGTCAAAAAAGTATAAAAAAGTTTCACAAGAAGAAGCCGATTTAATTTTTGTTTTTTATGCAAGTACTAAAGATAAAAGCGATACGCAAGTAAGTTATGGACTCTCTGGATATAGAGGTTTCAGATATGGTGGCATGATGATGTCTACGTCAAATACTTATGAATATACAGAGGGAACACTGATTATAGATGCTTTAAGTCCAAAAACTAAAAAAATAGTTTGGAGAGGTATTGGCACGAAAGAGTTAAATGAAAACAAGACGCCAGCACAAAGAACGGAAGCAGTAAACGCAGCTGTTAAGAAAATTATGGAAGAATTTCCACTTCACTAGAGAGTATATTTTACTACACGATTTCTTCCAGCCTCTTTTGCATTGTAAAGAGCAATATCGGCTTGTTTAACAATGTCTAAATCTGGAGATGAAGCATCAAAAACACTCACTCCAAAACTCGCTGTGACTTGTTGCTTGTTTATCTCTGGAATTTTTAAAAATGCAATTCCTTTTCGAATACGTTGGGCAAGTTCTAATGCACTTTTTTCATCGGTGTTATGAAGTAGTATTATAAACTCTTCTCCTCCATATCTTCCTGCTGCATCGGATTTACGTATATTTTTCTTAATAACTTTTGCAATTTCTAGAAGTATTTTGTCTCCAGTAGGGTGTCCATATGTGTCATTGATGGACTTAAAAAGGTCGATATCGAGCATTATAACAGCCAATTTGTATCCATAACGAAGAGCTGCACTTTTCATCGTATTGAGTTTTTCTATTGAAGCATTATGATTTAACATGCCGGTCATCCCATCCCTAATAGCTAGCTCACTGAGTAGTTTGTTTTTTTCTTCAAGCTCTTTAGTTCTCTCTTTTACAAGGGATTCTAATCCCTCATTTATTTGATTAATATATCTACTAGCTTCTTCTCTGGCTCTATTTTTTTCTTCATTGACAATATTTAAGCGTTCAATCAATGCATAACTGAGAAGTAAAATTTCCAGAGTTGAGCCAATTTGCATGGAGTATGCTGTAAAAAAAGTATGTGGTACAAAACCAAGGACGAGTAAACCGGCTATAAAAATTCCAAATAAAAAGATACTCCATGCTATGAGAAAGAATCTGGCAGGTTTATAACCTGTATATAAAGAATAAATAGCTCCAAACATGATCACAAGAGGTAGAAGCATTCCAACTATAGCCGCTATTTTAACACCTAAAGAATGGCTTATTGTAAATGCTACAAGAACGCCTAAAAAAGCACCCACAATAAGTGAATAAAATAGTAGTCTTATTTTGAAATATTCTCTCTCCCATATTTGCAAAAAGTGTCCAGAAAATAGAGTCGCACCAAATATTACAAAACCAAGACTTAATGCATTGAATTTATTTGAATACTCGAGAGGAAAGGGAAAAAAGTATTGATAAAGAAAACCATTCATCGAAAGTTGAAAGAGTAGATAACTGAGTAAATAAATTGTGTAGCTAAAAAAGAGTTTATCTTTGATTTTTAGATATGCAATAAATGAAAATATCATAAGTAAAACCATGTTACCGTAGTAACCACCAAGTATGAAATTTACTTTATCTATTTGTTCCACAAGGGTGCTTGAGGTTAAGAGTTTTAAGGGTACCTGCATTGAGGCGTCACTCTTGACATACATGTAATAAGTTTGTACTGTATTAAAATTTTTTGGCACACTAAAGAGATGATTACGGTGGTCAACTTCTTTTATAGATATTGGAATGAGTTCACCAGCTTTTTTTTCAGTAAATGAACCATCTTTATGAGGTATATATAGTGTTGCATAATCCATAAGAGGGTATGATAATTCTAAATAAAGGGACTCTTCTACATTTTTATCTATTTGAATTGAAAAACGAATCCAATAAGCAGATTTAGAAAATCCAAAACTATTTCCAGTAACAGAAGCTGGAGTAAATAAATTTTCATACCGACCTTTTATTATATTTTCAATCGTTAGATTATTATCTTTATCTTCTAATATGTCAATATAATTAAACAGGTTTACTGTGCTTGTCTGTGCATTGACTTTAATAATATTTAAATTATTAGCACCAGCAACAGTATAAGAAAAAATTGACAAAAATATAACAAATAATAACTTTTTGCGTATAGTAATATTATAATATATCATTTCTCATGGTACATTAATAATTTTAAAATTAAGATTAAATTCTATATATATGGCCTATACTATCTAAATAAAATATTCAGGAGAGATTATGAGTAGAGTTGTAGTACCACTAGCAAGAGGTTTTGAAGAGATTGAAGCTGTTTCAATTATAGATGTTCTTAGACGTGCCGAGGTAGAAGTTTTGGTTGCTTCACTTGATGAAAAAAGTCTTGTAAAAGGTGCAAATGGCATCACAATCGAGACAGATGTACAGGTTAAAGATATGAGTTCAGATGAACTAGATATGATAATTTTACCAGGTGGTTGGGATGGTACATATGCACTTGCAGATGATGCAAATGTGCAAAGAATTTTAAAAGAGATGGACTCTAAGGGTAAAAATATCGCCGCTATTTGTGCAGCTCCTTTCGCCCTTAAACGCAGCGGGTGTATTGAAGCAAAATTTCACATGTTATCCATCGGTGGAGGAGCAGATACGAAAAGAGGGATATCAAGGTGATAAATCTATGGTCGTTGAAGACGCGAATGTAATGACATCACGTGGACCTGCAACGGCTATCTGTTTTGCACTAGCTATAGTGAAAAAACTAAAAGGTGAAGAGACTTATCTAGCTCTGAAAGAAGGACTTTTAGCCACATATTGTAAATAATAAACGCTATTTTATTTGAAAAAATCTCTTATGTTTTGCAGATGTCTTTGGATATTTTCAAAACTATGAGAGCCACCTTCTTCTATAAATGATTTGCACCCCTTTAATTTTTCAGCTGCTTGTGTATAGTCTAGCGTTTCATCACCTTTTTGAGAGAGAAGCATATATAATTTTGCATTGATGCTCTTTACTTCATACTTTTCAAGCATTTTAAGATGATTCTCATTCCACTCATATGAAGCGCCATCATAAAAATTATGTGGCTGTCCAAGAACTTTTTTGAGTGTAAGAGTTGGTTTTGTCGAAGGGTTAATAAGCACTGCGGGTATATTAAAATAATCTGCTAAATATATAGAATAATAACCACCTAGAGAGGAGCCAATAAGATAAATTTTCTCATATTTACTAAAGGCAACTATGAGTTCTTTTAAAGTCCCAATTGCTAGTTCAGGCACATATGAAAGTGATGGAGCAATAAAATTTTCATTTTTAAATTCTTCTTTGAGTATCTTTGCCTTGGCTCCTTCACCACTGCTTCCAAAGCCATGAATATAGATAATCATAATATTTCTCTCTTAAAAACCAAGTTTTTAAGGCTTCTATCTTCATTTTCGCTTGCAAACTCAGGGAGATTATCTAAGCGTTTTACAAACTTAAAGCTTGGTGCCCACTCTTTTATAAGGTTTATAATAAAGTCACTGTCTAAATCTGGTGAGTTTAAACAGGCAAGAAGTGTACAATTCTCAGAAGCAATTTGAGGAAGTTTTGTAATGATTTTTATGTAATCTTTTGTCGCTTCAAAACTCCCTTTTTGAAAGGTCGGAGGGTCGATGATAATTAAATCATAGGGACCTTTTTTCTTGATACGTGAAAATGATTTTAAAATATTGTACGGATGAAAACTGATGCCTCTCATCTCTAACTCGTTGAGATGATGATTTGTACGTCCTGTTGAGAGTGCACCCTTGCTCATATCTATATTTGAAACACTCTTGGCTCCACCAAATGCAGCAGCTAAAGAAAAAGCACAAGTGTATGAAAAAAGGTTTAAAACACTTTTATCTTTTGCGTTTTGTCGTACAAACTCACGTCCATTTTTCATATCTGGAAAGTAACCGCTATTTTTATTTGAGAGTAGGTTGAGTTTTATTTTCATACCGTTTTCAAGAACATAAAGATTCTCTTCAAGCATACCGACTATAACTTCACTTGGAGAGCCTTTGAGGTATCTGCGTTGCAGAACAATAGTTTTGTATCTAGAGTCGATTATGAACTCTTGNAGCATACTTAAAAGCTCTTCTTCTCTCTCTTCTTCAGAGTAAAACGCAACACTTAAAATATCATCTATAGAATCAACAGTCAGATGCTTCCAACCTTCATAAAGTCCACCGCGACCGTGAAATAGTCTTTTAAACTCGTTAGTTGTATCCTTTGAATTCTCTTTTAAATGTTTTTCTATACTTGTAATCGTCACTTAATTTCCTCGATTTATATATGAGATAGTAACACAAAGGAAATTAAGAGGTAGTTATAAAACTATTTATTTTTTATTGTTGTAATCTCTATTACTTCCATACATCCGCTTATGAAAACAACTAAAAACAGGGTTACTATTGATTTGATTATATTCTTCATAGCTTTTTCCTTTATTTTGATGAATAACGATAACATAATTAATTATATTTTATGATTATTTATATATAAGACTGTAAAAAGTGGGGGAGGTGTAACTTGATGTAATTATGTTTAATTATTAATCATTTTAGTCCTAACTTTTTAGTTTTATATTTTAAAATACGCCCATTATCATCGGCAATAAAAATATTGTTTTCATCATCAAAACATATACCTTCCTGTGCTGACTTTGGAAGTTTGATTTTTTGCAGGGTTTTATCATTTTTTATATCATACTTTATGAGGAGATTTTTTGTATCACTGCTCATGTATAAAACGCCATCTTTAGAAGTTAATCCAGCTATATCTTTATAGCCATGTTTATATGTTTTTATTATTTTTGCTTTTTGCTTTTTTATACCATCAATTTTAAAAATGACAGAGTTCTGTTGAGATATATAAATCTCTCCATCTAAAACAGTTATAGCCTCTATGCCTGATTTTTTAGACTTTTTTACATCTTTATGCTTTTTGATTTTAACTTTTTTAAGAATCTTAAAACTCTTTGTATCAACTACAAAGATTGCGTTTTTGTCTTCAACAGCTATAAGCAGTCTATCTTTGTACGTAGTCACTCCTTCAAAATCATAGTCGCCAAGGTGTTTCTTCTTTGTGATAGTCCCATCAGTTTTAAGTCTGTATATCCAACCCTCATCATTCACAACTACAAGCTCACGTGATTCTTTTAAAAAACATATACCGGAAGCCTCAGGTATTTTAGCAATACTTTTTGCGTTTAAAATATTAGTCAGTAAGATCAAAATTAAAATTCCTTTAAATATACGCATGTTTAATCCAAATACCAATAGTAAACATATGGACTTCTCTCACAACTAAAAAGCTCTTTTTCATTTATGAACTTTATCTGATTTACTATACTGATGTGTCCAACAAGTCTGTCTGTTTTAGCTTTTGTTTTAGTGTCAAAGAGTTGCAGGTCACTCTGCTCACCGCTAGAGTATATTCCTGTTTTTCCACTAGGGGTTATACCAACGCAGTAGACTAAAAAGTCACTCTTTATATGGTAATCATCTACACCTTTTTGATAAACAGCTACACGTCTGTCCTGTCCGGCGGTAATTATCACACCGTTTGCATAAGCAACACGGTAGACGTTGTCTACATTTTGAGAAGAGAATGTTTTTAGAGTTTCTGAAGTCTGAACATCCATGAGTTTTATCTCTCCGCTTTCATCGGACATTACAACTTCTTTTTTGTTCTCACTTAACTCAATATCACCAAGTGTACTCTGGCTTACATGTCTTTTGTAGAGGTTGTACTTCTCACCAAAGTCATGTAGAAGTATCTCTGAGCCAAAAGTGCCTAATATGATTTTTTCATCATCTGCAAATCTTGCTTCTTTAAGTGTGAGTTTTTTATCTTCACCTATAATCTTTTTAAGCTCAAAATTTTCATAAATCCAAACATTTCTATATGAATCTACTCCCATACTGACTATGAGAACTTTACCGTTTAGATAGTCAACACTTAAAACATTAGGAGAGACAAGTTGTCCCATTCGTGAAGTGATAGGGTCAAGGATGATGTGGTTTATGATTTTTTGTGTTTTTAAATCAAACACATCTACGGTTCCTGCATCATTGGCTATGTAGATTCTGTTTTGATTAACTACGAAGTCATTTACATGACCCATAGATTTCAGTTTGAAAGTTGGTTCTATCTCTCTTGCGTTTAGCAGTGATAGTAAAAGCAAAACTAAACCAACTGTTTTTTTCAAAACTTACACTTTTTCCCAGAAAGTACCTTGCGGAGTATCCATTATGCTGACGCCAAAAGTTAAAATCTCATCACGTAATCTGTCTGAAGCTTCGAAGTCTTTAGCTTTTTTTGCTTCATTGCGTTTAAGGACTAACTCATCGATTTTTGATTTAGTCTCTGCGTTTATACCAAACTGGAAATACTCAAACGGATTTTTAACTCCAAAGCCTAAAATCTCTTCTATATATGCAAGATTTGAGAGGGTCTCTTTTTTGAGTAGTTTGTGTTTGCCCGGAGTATCAAGAGTCTCATTTGCCTTTGATATCATTTCATCTATTAAAGCAAGAGCAGAAGATACATTCATATCATCACTCAAGGCTTTGAGTAGTTCCTCTTTAAACGCAGTAGGCTCACTATTTTGAGCTAAGCCAAAAAGACGTTTTTTAAGTCTATAAATTTTATCTAGTCTCTTTTTAGAACTTGCCAAGTCTTCAGTGTTGAAGTTAAAGTTACTTCTATAGTGTGTGCTTAAAAGATAAAAACGCAGTACTTCTCCGTCATACTCCTTAAGAGCATCTTTTAAGAAGAAACTATTGCCTAGAGATTTGGACATTTTTTCACCATCAATGTTGACAAAACCGTTGTGCATCCAGTAATTTGCAAGTGCATGGTTTGAAGAACATCGTGTTTGTGCCGCTTCGTTTTCATGATGAGGAAAAAGCAGATCAGCTCCACCACCATGAATATCAACAGCAAAAGCAGCGTTTGGTTTTGCTAAATGTTTTTCTATCATTGCAGAACACTCCAAGTGCCAACCGGGACGACCCTCTCCAAATGGAGAAGGAAAGGTAACAGTATCATCTTTTACAGATTTCCAAAGAGCAAAGTCAGCTGCGTTTTTCTTTAATGATGAACTCTCAACTCTCTCTTGTTTGTCGTCTTCATCTTGAACGCGTTTTGAGAGAGTGAGATACTCACTATCACTTGAAGTATCAAAGTAAACATCACCATCAGGAGTAGGATAGGCATGATTAGAATCTATGAGACGCTGTATCATCTCATACATTGCTTCTAAACTCTCGGTAGCCTTTGGTTCAATATCAGGGCGGGAAACACCTATTGCTTGCATCTCCTTATGAAACGCGTGCGTATAAAAGTCTGTTATCTCTTTTATATCTTTACCTTGTTCAAGAGCTTTTTTGATGATTTTGTCATCAATATCTGTTATGTTTCTAGCATACGTTACACTATATCCATTAGCCTTAAGTACACGAGTAAGCAGGTCAAAAACCAAAGCAGATTTTGCATGACCGAGGTGCGCATCATCATAAACAGTTGGACCACAAACATAGAGGGAAACTTTTCCCTCTTCAAGTGGTATAAACTCACGTTTTGTTTTTTGTACTGAATCAAATATATGCACTGATAAAATCCTTGAAAATTAATAATAAAATAGTTAGTAAAACGGCACCTACAATTAGATATAAGGCATTTTTAGAACGAAGTATATCTAAGAAGTTCTTCATACCAAATACCTTAAGTGTTAAGATAAAGCTTAAAAAACCGCCAAGAGTACCCGCTAATGCCAAGCCACTTACTCCCATAGGAGAGATAAACGCAAGCGCAAAGAGTATATATGCTACAAGCGAAAAAGTGGCAATTTTTGCAGCCTTCATCTGCATCTCTTTTGCATAAAGCCATAAAATAAAAAGCTTTTGAAGACCAAATGGTAGTAAACCTATCATATACATTTGTAGTACAGCGGTAGTGTTTGTTGTATCTTGTGCACTAAACGCACCTCTCTCAAAAAGAAGCCAAGTTATTTCACGTGAGAGTATTATCCCACCTATAGTACTAGCTGTCAGTAAAAACGCCAAAAACCAAAACGCTTTTTGCAAGAACTCTTTTGCTTTTTCTTCATCTTTATTTTTAAGGTATCTTGCAATACGAGGAAAGAGAGCTATTGACGTAGCAATAGCAAAAAGAGCTAATGGCAGTTGAAATATGCGATTTGCATAGTAAAGATAAGAGATAGAACCAGTAACTAAAAAAGAGGCTAAAAAAGTGTCTAGAAATGCAGATACCTGTGCAGTTGAATTTCCCCACATTGCAGGAAAGAAATTGTTTCTGAATTTTCTCGTATCTTTATGAATGATTTTTGATTTTACTCTCAGATACTTAAAACCGCCAAATATAAGCTTCATAAGACCGAGTTTTTGTATAGCTATAATATGCACTAGAAGTTGTAAAACGCCACCAAGTACAACACCAAAACTCAGATAGTAAACTATTTCACTCTGCGTTTTATCTTCTGAGAGATAAAGAGCGGCAATTAAAGAGAGGTTGAGTAAAGCAGTAGAAAACGCAGAGGTTGCAAAATGGTTTTTATACTGTAACATTCCACTTAAAAATGTCATAGCAAAGATAAGTGGCAGATACCAAAAATTAATGGCTACAAAGGGTGATGCTAATTCTATAGTCTCTGGTGTAAAACCTACTGCAATTGCTTTTGTAAAGAGTTCAGGTACTAGATTTACTAAAAGGGTTATAAGAAGTATGATAGAAACAAAAACTAAAAATATATTTACAGAGAAGACTGCTTTATGAGTTGAACGGGCAAACGCAGGAATAAAAACCTGGGTAAACGCACCCTCTGCAAATATACGACGAAAGAGATTTGGCAGTTTAAACGCAATAAAAAAAATATCACTATATACATTTGCACCCAAGGCTGAAGCGGTGAGTAAATCTCTGAGAAATCCTAAGATTCTTGAAAATAGAATCCCGAAACTATTGGTAAATATGGCTTTGAACATAGGCTTCTTTTATTGTTTTACATAATTTTAACAAACATTTAGTTAAACTATAGACTTTAAATTTTCATAAAATTGGTTTTGGGAAGAGTATATGGCACTATTTGGTTCTGCAACGAAAGATATAACATCGATTAAAAAAGTTCGACCAACCGTAGTTAGAACGCAAAATGTTGCTAAGGAACTTATAAGTCTAGCAAAGTCATATAAGGTGTCTCCTGAATCTTTAGATTTTAATATATTGGAAATACAAACATATACACGACTTTATGATGGCACTAAAGAGACTGAGTGGGAAGAGGTGTTTTATGATGATTTACATACTCTCAACAAGCATAAGTCACTGCTAAATTCCGAATTTCAAATTAAACAGACATATGAAGTAGAAATTTTTTCTAAAAAAACTGATGATATATACAAAGATTTTAAATTAGCAGTTGGTGCCAATGCTACAAAATGTAAAGTTTACATTAGCATTGGTAGTGGATCACAAGTAGAGTATGATGATAGATTTGAAAAAGCTCTTTTTTTAATGATTCAAAAGAAAAAGATTAGAGCAGGAATCTTAGTGAATGTTTTTGATGAGGTACAAGCCGAGACAGTTTCAAAAATATCTGCTTATGTTAGAGTAGAAGAAAAAGCGATATATAAAAAGAATGAAACACATCTAATTGCAGAAGCATATGAGCCTACTGCAACTATTAATGATGAATTGATTTTGCATTATAATAAAAAAAGTGATGTAGATGAGACGCAGAAGGTTGATTATGCTTCTCGTGGCTTTATTCAAAGTGTAAAAGAGGGCGAACTTCTTATAGAGTATATAAAAGCTAAAAAAGGGAAACCGGGCAGAAATTGTAGAGGTGAGTTTTTAAAACCGGCAGAGCCTGTAATAAGTCATGAACCGGATTTCAAGATTGATGATACAATCGAGATGATTGAAGAATCAGACTCTATTAAGTATATAGCCAAAGAGAATGGATATATAGCCTTTGAGGATAATACTTACATTGTTAAGACAGATGTTGATATAGGTGAAATTAGTTTTAAGACTACAGGTTCGATATCAACAGGTTTAGATTCTGATGTATCCATAAGCGTTAAGGAAGCAGACGCTGTTAAAGATGCTATTGGTACGGGAATGGAAGTTGAAGTTACTGAGATTGATATAGAAGGGAATGTTGGTTCTAATGCTACTGTTAATGCTATTAGAGCAAATATTGGTGGACAAACGCATAAGACTGCTACTTTGAGAGCGGATAAATTAAATATAAATGTGCATAAAGGCCATGCTTATGGTAAAAATATTCATATAACAAGATTAGAGCATGGTGAAGTTGACGGTGATAAAGTTGAGATTGCTCAAGCTCTTGGCGGACACATTAGAGCTAAAGAGATAGATATAGAGATATGCTCTTCATACGTTAAAGCAACAGCTTCAAGAAGAATTGAGATTAAAAAGCTCCAAGGCAGCGAAAATGTTTTTACTATTGATCCATTGTTGAAAAAAGATGCACAAGAAGGACTTGAAAAAAATCAGGAAAAGATAAAAGAACTTGAAAGTGATAACAAAGATATTAAACAAGAGATACAAAAATATACGAAGTTGATTAAAGATGGAACTGCTTCTTTTTTAGATATTAAAAAAAGACTACTGCATTATAAAAAAAGTGGTGTAAAAATGCCAGACTCATTTGTTAAAAAATATAAACAATTTCAGAAGATGCAAGAACATTTAAAAGAGATAAAAATAGAATGTGCTGTTAAAGAAGATCAGTTGAAATTGCTAACAACTAAAACTGTCTCTTTTCAAGATAATATTTTTGATGCAAGAATTGTAAACAGAGGTAGATGGGTTGGGCACAATGAGCTTAGGTTTAAATTAGTTGACCCAGAGATTGAACTTGTGTATAAGCCACATGAGGGTTCAGATGATCACGTGTTTGGTTTAGTTGAAATAGATGATGGTCAATTTGAGATTCAACCTGTAGAAGAGTAAGGATTTAAATTATATGATAGTCGGTTTAAAAGGTAAAATAGTGTATAAAGAGCCATCATTTGTTCATGTTGAAGTAAGTGGTGTGGTTTATGAAGTTTTTATTTCACTTCAAACATTTTCGACTCTTGGAAATGATGAGGTATCTCTTTATATATCTCAAATTATAAGAGAAGATGCACAGCTTCTTTTTGGTTTTTTAGATATGAGTGAAAAGCAAATGTTTACAAGACTTATAAAAATCAATGGAGTAGGACCAAAAGTAGGTATGGCAATATGTTCAACTTATACTCCTTCCCAGTTTGCTAGTATTATTAACAATAAAGATATAAATGGTGTTAAAAAAGTGCCTGGAATTGGACCTAAGAGTGCAGGACGTATTTTGGTTGAGTTAAATGGTTTTGATGAAGAACTTCTTTCTTCAAGTGCTACTCCCTCAAAAACACACTCTTTTAATCAAGCAAGTGAAGCTCTCGAAACTTTAGGTTTCAAAAAAGAAAAAATATCAAAAGCGTTATCAGCTTGTGAAGGTGAAGATACTACTTCACTTGTGAAGCAAGCTCTTAAATTATTACAAACTTTATAAGGAAAAATATATTGAAATTAACTATTTTATTTGGCGGTGCGAGTTTTGAGCATGAAATTAGCATAGTAAGTGCTATTACTCTAAAAGAAAAATTATCAGGGTTTGATCTTAGTTTTATATTTTGTGACAATGATCATAAATTTTATTTGATAGATTCATCAAAGATGAAAGCTACGACATTTAGTAAGGGCGAATATAAAAAAATGCCTTCTCTGATGATTAAAAATAATGGTTTTGAGCAAAAAAAAGGTATGTTTGGTTCAAAAGAACATCATGATGTTGTTTTAAATCTAATTCATGGTGGAGATGGGGAAGATGGAACAATCGCAGCACTTTTAGATTTCTTCTCTATAAAATATATAGGACCTCGTGTAGATGCGAGTGTTTTTTCTTATGATAAAAGATATACTAAATGGCTTTGTGAAGCTAAAGGTATTAAGAGTGTTGCTTATGAGATATTTAGAGCAAATGAACATAGGGATATATCAATACCTTTTCCGTTTATTGTAAAACCTGCAACACTTGGAAGTTCTATAGGCGTTTCTATTGTTAGAAGTGAAAGTGAACTTGATTATGCTCTAGACTCTGCTTTTGAATATGATACAAATGTTATTATTGAACCATTTTTAGAGGGTGTTAAAGAGTATAATTTAGCTGGATACATGGCAAATGGAAAAATACATTTTTCAATAGTTGAAGAACCGCATAAGGAAGAGTTTTTAGATTTTGAAAAGAAATATATGGACTTTTCAAGAAACGAACAGGTTCTAAAAGCTGATATAAGTGATGCTTTAGTGGCAAAGTTAAAGTCGGCATTTGAGAAAGTTTATAGAGGAATGTTTGAAGGTGCTTTAATTAGATGTGATTTTTTTGTTGTAAAAAACGAGGTGTTTTTAAATGAAATAAATCCTATCCCTGGTTCTATGGCTAACTATCTTTTTGAGGATTTCAAAGGCTCTTTAGAAGCATTGTCTTCATCGCTTCCTCGTGCAAAAAAAGTTAAAGTGACTTATGATTATATTCATTCAATTTCAAAAGCAAAAGGGAAGTAAATGGCTATAAAGTCTGTTCAACACAATCAACATACTTTTGATATAAGTTACGAGATAATAAACCCGGAGGCAAAAGTTGATATAATTATTCTTCATGGCTGGGGAAGTAATAAAAATCTTATGAAGCAAACATTCTCTCCATATATGGATACATTTCGTCATATATATATTGATTTACCCGGTTTTGGTAATTCAACTTGTAGTTGTGCTTTAGAGACTTCAGATGTTGCAAGAATAGTTGAACTTTTTATGATTCATATTAACGCATCCAAAGATATTATACTGGGTCATTCCTTTGGGGGAAAAGTAGCACTTCTTCTTGATCCTAAAGTACTTATTTTGGTTGCAAGTGCTGGGATATATACTCAAAAATCTTTAGAGGTGCAAGCTAAAATTGCACTCTTTAAGCTTTTAAAAGTTTTTGGTTTTTCCAAGCTTCGTTCACTTTTTGTAGCTGATGATGCTAAAGCGCTTAGTGAACACATGTATCAAACTTTTAAAAATGTTGTAAATGAAGACTTTGCAGATGAATTTGCACATTATAGTGGAAAAGCACTCCTATGTTGGGGTGATAAGGATACTGCAACACCACTTAGTTCAGGAGAAAAAATTAATTCTCTTATTAAAGACTCCAAACTTGAAGTCTATGATGGAGATCATTACTTTTTTATGAAAAATTCAGAGGATGTTTCTAAAAAAATTGAAACAATCTTCTTAGAAACATTAAAGCATTAACATGGAAAATTATGAAGTTTTAGTAGCTTTTGTTACAAATGTTCTCTTTGTTACTGTTTTGGGTTGGTATCTAATTACAAACTTACAATGGTATGATTATAGACTCTCTCGTGTTATTTTAAAGCACCATAAACCACAATGGCATGTTTTATATTTTTTTATTCCTTTTATCGCTTACTATACAACAGGTAAGTTCTTTGTTATATTCTTCTTATTTGCAGTACTTCCAGCAATCTTTATTTGGCATAAAAAACTTGATAAAAAACTTGTGATGACATGGCGTGTTAAAAGATTTTTGATACTTCTAATATCTTTAGTTCTTTTTCAAAATGTTTTATGTACTTTAAAAGATTCATGTCAAACTTATGGCGTTTTTATGCCTTTAGCAATAGCTTATATTGGTAGCTATATGATGGAAAAATTTCTTTTTATGACTTACAAAAAAGAAGCAAAAAAGAAACTTTCTGGGATGAAAGATTTACAGATTGTAGCTATTACAGGCAGTTATGGAAAAACAAGTATTAAAAATTTTGTAGCTCAGATATTAAGTACAAAGTTTAAAGTTCATGCAACTCCAAGAAGTGTAAATACTCTTGGCGGAATAATGGGTGATATAAATGATAACTTAGAAGAAGATACAGAGATTTATGTATGTGAAGCTGGTGCTCGTGAGCCTGGAGATATTTATGAAATTACTACATTTATTGAGCCTCAAGTAGTTGTTGTAGGTAAGGTTGGAGAAGCTCATATAGAGTACTTTAAAACTTTAAAAAATATCATAGCTACAAAACTTGAAATTATGCAATCACCAAGACTGATGAGAGCATTTATACATACTTCTGTAACAGATGAACCACACGAGAAAGTTACTTTTTTCGGTGATGAAGTCTCTGAAATAAACGCAAACCTTAACGGCATTGATTTTAAGATGCAATGTGAAAACAGTTCTTTAGATTTACATACTGATGTGTTGGGTGAATTTCAGACTATGAATATAGCCGTAGCTGTACGAGTTGCAAAAAGCTTTGGTATGAGTGATGAGGAGATTCAAAAGGCAGTAAATGCACTCAAACCAGTAGAACATAGACTTCAAATGATAAAAGCTGGTGGAAAACTCATCTTAGATGATGGTTATAATGGAAATATTGATGGCATGCTAGAGGGTATTAGACTCTGTTCGCTTCATGATGGAAGAAAAGTCATAGTAACTCCTGGTCTTGTTGAAAGTAACCAAGAACTTAATCTTCAACTCATAAACGCAATTAATGAAGTTTTTCATACAGTTATAGTCACAGGTTCTCTCAATGCAGATCTATTTAATAAAAATTTAAAAGTTAAAAACAAAATAATCTTAGCAGATAAATCAAATTTGACTGAAATCTTAGCAAGTCAGACAAAAGCAGGAGACATCATACTTTTTGCAAATGATGCACCTAATTTTATATAGGAATTAAGGTGAAGTTCATAGATGATGCAATCAGATATTTAGGCTATTTTACAGCTTTCATTGTAGTTATATTGGTTTTACTAGTGGTTTATGATGCCACGGTTCGTTATCTTTTTTCAGGTGGTTCTATAGCGCTTCAAGAGTTAGAATGGCATTTTTTTGATGTAATAATTCTTTTTGGAATTGCCTATACTTTAAAAGAAAATGCTCATGTTAGAGTTGATATATTTTATGCTTCTTTTCAAGCAAAGAGTAAGGCACTCATAAACATTATCTCTTCACTATTTTTTATACTTCCATTTTCTGCACTTATTATCTACATAGGCATTGATTTTGTACATATCAGTTTTATACAAAATGAAGCATCTTCAAATCCAGGTGGATTAGAGTATAGATATTTAGTAAAAGCGCTGCTCCCTATCTCTTTTATATTTTTAGCACTTCAAGCAATACGTGATGCAATTGTAAATTTTAAAACATGGAAATCATTATGATAGCGATGTTAATGTTTGTACTTGTTTTAGCGCTCCTTTTAGTTGGCATTCCTGTTGCGTTTGCTTTTGGAACTGTTTCTATACTTTTTGCGTTTTTTATCCCTGAACTTGGTTTTGAGGTTTTTGAAGTTCTTCCTTTTCGAATATATGGAATTATGTCAAATACAACTCTTATGGCAGTTCCTCTTTTTATAGCAATGGGCTTAGTTTTAGAAAAATCGAAAATGGCAGAGAGGTTACTCATTTCAATGACTGCACTTTTTCGTGATGTTCGAGGAGGTTTAGCTGTAAGTGTTGTTCTTGTTGGTGCTATGCTTGCTGCTTCTACAGGAATTGTTTCAGCTTCTGTTGTTATGATGAGTGTCATAGCACTTCCTTTGATGTTAAACGCAGGTTATGACAAGGGTCTAGCTTCGGGTACAGTAGCAGCTAGTGGAACCTTAGGTCAGATTATTCCGCCATCTATTATCCTCATCATTTTGGGTGATGTTATGAGTGTGAGTGTTGGTGAACTTTTTATGGGTGCAGTTTTACCTGGGCTTGTTTTAGTTGGACTTTATGTTCTGTACATTTTAATATATTCATATTTTAAGCCAAACGCAGCACCAGTATCAAAAAGTATAGAAAAAGTCTCGACGAAAGAGATAATTATTTCTATTATTCCGCCTTTGCTTCTTATGGTTTCAGTACTTGGAAGTATCTTTGCCGGTATAGCATCTCCAACAGAATCTGCTGCGTTTGGTGTTATTGGTGCTCTGCTACTCTCAGTTTTAAATAAATCGTTGAATTTTGAGATGCTGAAATATGCTTCATTGGAAACTGTCAAATTAAGTGGTATGATTTTTATGATTTTAATAGGTGCTACCGCGTTTAGTCTTGTTTTTAATGAACTTGGAGGAACAGATATAATATTGGAATTTTTCAGTGAAGATATAGGTGATGTTTGGGTTTTTATAGCTATTGCAATGCTAAGTATTTTTATACTTGGTTTTTTTATAGACTTCATTGAAATCTCTTTTATTATAGTTCCTATTTTAGTTCCAATTATGCAGGCATTTGGAATAGATCCAATCTGGTTCGCAGTTCTCATTGCACTTAATCTTCAAGCCTCATTTTTAACACCGCCATTTGGACTCTCTCTCTTCTTTTTAAAAGGTGCTGCTGGTGACACTGTAAAAACAACAGAAATTTATAAAGGAATAATTCCTTTTATACTTTTACAGCTTTTAGCACTCGGTTTAGTCATAATATTCCCAGATTTAGTTTTTGCTTTTTTATAAATATTTCAATTTTTTTATTGATTAAAAAAATTGTTTTAAATTTTATTTAGAATAATTTTAACTACGTATTTAAGGGCTTTTTATAAGACTTTTTTATTTATTGTTTGATAAATAAATCGGATGCTGTTTGAATATGTTTGTTTTCATATGTTATAATTCGAATAACTATTTAAAATAACAGAGTTTGTATTATAAGTTTTCCTAAAAGACAGGGTAAGTAAAATTTATAATTCAACAAAGGATCCTAGTGAAAATTATATCGTACAGTTTAGCTGCATTGTTGTTACTCAGCGGGTGTGACCTTGAAGAAAAAAAATTAGATAATAGCTTAAGTGCTCTTATAGAAGAACATAAATTGACAGGTGATCCATCTACTGGTCATGATGTACCATCTATTAATGATGCAAAAGCACAGTTGGGTATGAAATTATTTTATACAAAGACTATGAGTATTCCTGGTGATACAGCTTGTGTTTCGTGTCATCATCCAATGCTTGGGGGTGGTGATGGTGTTCATATTTCTATTGGAACAGGTGCAACAGATACTGATATATTTGGATATGAGAGATTGTTAGACCCTACGAAAAGTGCAGTATATGATATAGTAGGGGGCGGACCAACTCAGTCGGTGAATGCACCTACAACATATAATGCGGCTCTTCAAGATAAATTTATGGCGTGGCATGGAATTATAGAAGCAGCCGATCCAGAAGCAGGTTACAATGGGACAGTAGGTGGTATATATAATCCCGATTCTCAATATGAAGCAGATGGCACTACTAGAATTGTTGATCCATATGCTGGTGCTAATATTCCTGCATCTCAATCACGTTTTCCAGTACAAAATCCGATTGAAATGGCGGGTCATGGTGAAGAGATTGAGGGCTTGAATAGTTTTGGGATTAGACAAATTTTACTTGATCGATTTACAGGTGAAGGAAATAGCAGCGATTTTGGTACTAATTATCTTACTGCTGAAGCACGTGCGGCCTGGCAAGATGCTTTTGAAGATGCGAATGTGACTATAACTGATGCTAATATTTACAATATGATTTCTTATTATGAAAGAACACAACTTTTTATTGAAAATCCTTGGAAGAGATATGTTCAAGGAGATAAATCTGCTCTAAGCAAAGATGCCAAGGAAGGCGCATTACTTTTTTTCAATAGTTATGAAAATGGAGGAGCTAATTGTGTGCAATGCCATGCTGGCGATTTCTTTACAGACCATGAAATGCGTGTAATGGCTGTCCCTCAAATAGGCTTAGGCACTCAAGACAATGGTGATTCTTATGGACGTGAAGATATTACAAATAATCCTGCTGACAGATATAAATGGCGTACAATGTCGCTACTTAATATTGAAAAAACAGGACCGTGGGGTCATGATGGTGCATTTTCTTCTCTTAGAGCAATGGTGCAACATATGGTAGATCCATCAACAGACTATGATGTAAGTAATATTTTAGAAGATAAAATGCAAAATCTTGAGTATATAGTTACTAATCATGATAAAGCTTTGGCACAGTTAGCAGAAAACAGAGCAAATGGCGTAAGTCCACATCGTGTAGTTAATTTGAACGATACTCAGATTGATCAAATTGTTGAATTTTTAAAAGCATTGACTGATCCTAGATTAAATGATTATGAATATATGAAACAATGGGTTCCTGAAAATGATGCTACTGCTGCAATTTTAGATCTTCAAGTTAATGTAACACTTCCTGAAGAAGCAACAAAAGCAAACTAGAAAATAGAGTAAATATAGACTTTAGAGTTTATATTTATTTCCTCTTATAAAGCTTTGAGAATTAGCGTGTTATAATCCTTGGTAATTTATAGGAGTGAGTTTTGGAAGATATTTTATATGCCCCATGGAGAGATGAGTATGTTACTAATCAAAAGATTGAGGGTTGCGTTTTTTGTCATATAAGTTCGCATGAAACGCAGGATGAAAATTTGCATGTTCTTTACAGAGATAAGTATTGCTTTATTGTCATGAATCGTTATCCTTATACTCCTGGACATTTTATGATTATTCCCCATACCCATACAGATAAACTTGAAGACTTAAGCGCAGAGACTTGGCTTCATATGTCTGCTTTAGCTCAAAAAGGCGTGAGACTTTTAAAAGAGGGTGTAAACGCACAAGGCGTCAACATCGGTATGAATCTCGGAAAGGCTGGAGGAGCAGGTATAGCTGAACATATTCATATGCATTTGGTTCCTCGCTGGGAAAGAGATACTAATTTTATAACTTCTCTTGCACAGACACGAGTATACTCAACTGATTTTGTAAAAATATATCATAAAATTAAAGCACTTATTCCTAAATATATTGAAGATGAATAGATTTTTACTATACTTATTTATCTTTTTTATCTTCACTAAGTCTCTATTCTCTTCAGACTATCCGCAAACATTTTCTCAACTTGGTACTCCTCTTTACAAATCGCTAGATCATATAAGTAAATATGCAGATATAAAATTATTAGAAGATAAAATATTAACTTTTGAACAACAAGCAGGGCGTGTTATGGCTCATGGTTTTAGCGTTGATAAAACAAAAGAGAAGAGTCAAATAAAAGAGTATTTAACTGAACTTAGAAAATTACAAAAAAGTTATGATTATCTCCTCCATATTATTCATCAAAACATAAATCAAGCTATAGATAAGAAAGATTATGAATTATTTCTAAAACTAACAAATTATGAACTTGATGGGCTTTTAAAAAATTCAAAAATAAAAAATAAATCAATTGTGTTTTACAGCAAAAACAAAACAAAAAAACGCAGTAAATTTTTAGAACAAAAGATTAAACGCAAGAAGCTGATTGAAGAGAGTACGCAAGAATTTTATAATCAAGTAGTTGCATCCACTTATGATCCAAACTCAAAAATTGATTCTACTAAGAAAGTTTTTATTGAAACTAAACGCAGTGGTGATTATATTTATGTTGTATTTAAAAATAAAAATATTTATGATGTAACAGTAAGTGTAAAATCTCAATATAAAAATATTACAGAAGCACAAAACACTCCTAAAGAGATTGTTGTAAAAGCAAATTCAACAAATAGTTATACAAAATTACATCTTGGAAAAGGCGAAAAATCATATAGTTACAGTTACAGTTGGATTATTGGTGACAAAAATGCTGTTCATGATGATGATTATATTTACAAACTTCCTTTTGCTAGTGGAACTTCACATAGGGTAAGTCAAGGATATGACACTATCCATACACATAAAGGCAGTTCAAAATATGCAATAGATTTTGCCATGAAAGAGGGCACTCAAATCTTCGCTTCTCGTGGAGGAGTAGTTGTAAAAACTAAATCAGATTCAAATATTGGTGGTTATGCAGAAGAGTTTGCCAAATATGGGAACTATGTAACTATTGCACACTCTGATGGAACTTTTGGAACTTATTATCACTTGAAGCAATATGGAGTTTTAGTTAAAGAAGGGGATATTGTTGAAAAAGGCTATGCCTTAGGTTATTCTGGAAACACCGGTTACTCAAGTGGACCACATCTTCACTTTTCTGTTTTTAGTGCTATTAGTGCTAAGGCTACGCATTCAATACCTATTAAGTTTGCCTCTAGCGAAGGAATCATAAGCGAACCAAAAAAAGGAATCTTATATCAGGCTCAATAAATTCATTTTTTTATAGGGTTTACCTCTTTTTAAATAATAGTAGTTATAATCACGCTAACAATAATAAACCTTATAAGGAAAACTTATGCAAAGAAGAGATTTTCTAAAAACTTCTATCGCCGCATCTGCAGCAATTGTAGGAACATCACTGTCTGCCGGTACGACGCACCAACCAAATGATACTCGTGAAGTGTCAAAAATGGCTTTTCCTGAAAAACGTCCATTGATTACATATTCTGATAGACCTCCACTTTTAGAATCTCCTAGAAGTACATTTACAAAACAGTTGACTCCAAATGACGAGTTTTTTGTGAGATGGCATCTTCCTGATATCCCAACTTATATTGATCCTGATGCTTATACCATTCATATTGATGGTTTAGTTAAAAAAGAGCTTCATATCTCACTTAAAGAGCTGAAACATGATTTTGAGCAAGTTGAAGTAGAAGCTGTTTTACAATGTGGTGGAAATTCTCGTTCTGCGTTTGATCCTATCGCTGGTGGTATTCAGTGGGGAAGCGGTGCTATGGGCAGTGCAGTATGGAAAGGTGTAAGACTTAGTGATATACTAAATCGTGCAGGCCTTCATAAGGATGCAAAATATATAGGTTTTAACGGTAAAGATAATGCTGCATATTATGAGACTCCAAACTTTGTGAGAGAGTTAGAAGTTGAAGAACTTAATGATCATGTTATTATTGCCTATGAGATGAATGGTGAGGATTTACCATATTTAAATGGTTATCCACTGCGTTTAGTTATTCCAGGGTACTATTCTGATAGCTGGGTTAAAATGCTTAGTAATATAACTGTAACAAATAAATATAAATCTCTTTTCTTTATGGATGTAGCTTATAGGGTTCCAGATAATGAGTGTGAGTGTGAAACTCCAGAAGAAAAATTTAAAACGACGAAACCTATTACAACCATGAATGTAAAATCAGTTATAGGCTATCCTGAAAACGGTATGAAGGTTTATCACAACTCTCATATAGTTATTCGCGGTGTTGCGTTTGATGATGGACATGGTATTAAAGCTGTGATGGTATCAACAGATGATGGTAAAACCTGGGAAGAAGCTATTTTGAAAAAAGGATCTAGCCGTTATGCTTATACTGCGTTTAGATTTGCTTACAAACCAGAAAAATACGGAAAAGTAAATATTATGGCTAAAGCAATTGACCGCTTAGGTAACGAACAACCATTGGCAAAAGATGTTAAATGGAATCACGGTGGATACAAATATAATGGTATTGACACAGTACAAGTAGAAGTGATTTAAGGAGAATGGCTATGAAAAAATTATTATTATTAACCCTTTTAACATACACTTCGCTTTTTGCCCAAGTGAAAGGTGAAGTTGCAGTTCCTTATATCTCTTATGAGATTAAAATGGGTAAAGGTTTTGAGGCCATTCAGGCAAACTGTTTAATGTGTCACTCTTTTGGTTATGTAACAAATCAAGGTCCACAGTCTAGAGATTTTTGGCATAAAAAAGTAATGAAGATGATAACTCACTTTAAGGCTCCAATGAGCAATGAGGATGTAGAAACAACTACAAACTATCTTTTTGAACATTATGGTAATGGGAAATTAAAGTAAAATGACAAGTTTTTTATTAGAGTTTTCGATGTTCCCTACTTCTTCTGATGGTAGGGAAGGTTCATCTGTCTCAAAACAAGTAAGTAAGATTATAGATGTCATTGATAAATCTGGTATTTCTTATCAGCTAACACCAATGGGGACAATCATAGAAGCAAAAAGCATGAAAGAAGCTCTCTCTATAGTTGAACTTGCTTATGAGCAATTAGAGAGTTGCGATAGAGTCTACTCCTCATTAAAGTTTGATATTCGTAAGAATTGTGAAAATAGATTGAAGACGAAGATAGACTCTGTTGAAAATATTTTAAAAAGAGAAGTAAAACACTAACACTGGGTACTTAGTTTTAATTCAACCCAGGGTGTTCTCCTTAACTACACTACTTAGTCAGTTTTTTTACTTTTTAAAACAAAATAGAAAATTCCAGCAATAACTAAGAATATGACTAGGCGTATACTTAGAGTTGTAAAGTCTGTTGTATCATTCATAAATATTTCTCCATATAAAAGATTCATTAAAACTGTATTATATCAATAGTAGACTTAATTGAATTTCCACTTTATTATCACTTTTTATGATAAAGTTGATTAATATCGAATTAAGTATTAAGGCTTATAATTTAGTCTTTAAAATTTCTATACATAACTTAAATAAGGAAAAAAATGGCACATATAAAACTACCAGAATTTGAGGAAATGTCTCCTGCAATTCAAGATAAAGCAAGACCAATTTTAGAAAAAACAGGTACATTGGGTGAAATCTTTAAACTTCTAGCAATAGATGAAAAAGTTTACTTTGCTACAGACGGTATGATACAAAAATATTTACTTGATGAAACAACTTTGTCTTATGATATAAAAGAGGCAATAGCACTTTTAATATCAAAAGAAAATGGCTGTAAAATGTGTGTAGATGTGCATAAGGGCATAGCAAAAATGCTTGGTCTTACAGATGAGAGAATTGATGAAATATTAGAAGGTGTTGATTCTATCAAAACAGATGAAAAAGATAAGGCACTCTTGAATTTTTGTATAAAAGCTTCTGGTAAAGATAGCTATAAAATTTTAAAAGAAGAAATTGATACGCTCAAAGAGATGGGCTGGAGTGATGTTGAGATTATTGAAGCTGTTTCGATTACAGGGTATTTTAACTATATAAATACACTTTCAAATGTATTTGGACTGGGTCAATAATTATGAATATTATAAAAATATCTTTCATTTTAATACTTTTAAACTTTACTCTTTTTGCCGCGAATATTGATGATTTTGCAAAAGAGATGGATTATCAAAGAGATTATAAAACAGCTTTGGCAAAATCAAAAGAGTCTGGAAAAGCTTTGGTTATGGTTCTTGGTGCGGACTATTGCCCATGGTGTCGTAAGTTTGAAAGTAAAACGTTGAACTCTTCACTTGTTAAACCTAAATTAGACAAAGAATTTGTGGTTTTAATAGTAGATAAAAA
>JGI997J19993_1000113_pt1 | contig 30719 bp, 31 predicted proteins | sample Etolagbewater25m_FD_19993 | JGI IMG/M metagenome (IMG submission 19993)
CATTTATAGGTGCGAGTCCCTCAGACTTATGGATAGCAAGTCCTGCACTTGAGCCACCTACTGGATCTGCATTCATTCCTGGTGGTCTCTCTCCCTCTTTTGGGCCTCCTCTTGCATTTTCTGGTGGACCCCGTCTCTCATCAGAACCTTTAGGCGGAGTAGCATTATTTTTAAACTCTTCAGGAGTAAAGGGACCACCCTCTATAGTTGTACTACTTGGCATTCCTGGAGGTCCCATTTTTACGCTATTTCCACTTGCATATGCTATGTAATTTAGGTCTACTCCTAAATGGTGGTTGATTTGTACCGAGGTTGTTGACGGCGTTTGCTCAAACATATCATGCCAGTTTCCAAAAGAGTCTGCTGAGTTTTTTGCACTTCCTAGATGTCCATCATTCCACTCTTTTCCTGTGATTTTTGCACCTATATTATAAGCCATGATTGAACCATCATGAGTGAGATCACAGATAGGAAAGCCATTAGGTTTAAAGCCTCCAGCACCCGTACACAAAATGACACTTTTAGCTCTTATGGTGATAACTTTTTCTTCGTCCACAGCAAAGCCCATGGCTCCAGCTACACTCCCATCTTCGGCTTGTAAGAGGTTTGTTATCATCACTCTCTCAAGCAGAGCTATCTCTCTTTCTTGCATTGGTTTGGCAAAGGAAGCTTGACACAAGGGTCCATCAAAAAAGCCCCACTCTTTTAACTCTGCAACTCTTGCTTTTGAGTGCTCTGCAAGTTGTCTTGTGTAAGCTTTGTTACTCGTTCCTAAAGAGGAGCGGGAGACCTTTTCTACAAACTCATCTATGCTTAGTTTCTCTTTCTTCTCATCATAAGAGAAGACTCCTTTTGCAAATGGCGTTTGCCCAGAAGTTCCGAGTCCACCTTTTGAGACCATCATGACTTTAGAACCTGCATCATGTGCTTTTACAGCGGCAAAAAGTCCTGCCATCCCTGAGCCTACAACTAAAACATCTGTAGTTATCTCATCATCAGTTATCTTTTGAGTATCTACTCTTATGGCGTTTTGCTCAAACGCAGCATTTGCTCCAAGAGCACTAGCACCTGCAAAGCTTAAAACACCACCTGCAAAACCTAAAAAATCCCTTCTTGATACATTTTTTTTCTCAGACATTTGAAGGCTCCTTGTTTATATTGTTATTCTTATTTTTAAATATATAGACTCTTAAAAGCATCAAAGAGCCTATCGTTGCCATGATGATAAAAAAGAGACTCAAAGGTGTGTTCATATGACGACCTAAATCTACACTATGCCAAATAGCGAGAACAACAAAGAGAAGTGAGAGTAAGCCATGTAAGAGTCTCCACGATTTATAAGAGAGTGCTAGTTTTGCTCTAAAGAGTGCAGTCAGTCCAATAACTAGGAGTAAAACATAAGCTCCAAGACCCAAAAGTACACCAAGAGACTCAAAAGTAGTAATCATTTTTATAAAAGAGTCCACTGGCTTAGGACCCGCCTCAAAGTACCTCGGTAAGATGATTAAAAAAGGCTGCAAAAGAAAGACTCCAACTACAAAGTATCCAATGGCTTTGTGTAAGGCAATGACATTTTTAAACTTATGAATATTTTTTGTAAAAGTGTTTGTACGAGATAAAAAGAACTGTCCCAGTATCAAAGAAAACGCCAAGAGTGTTATAAGTGAGATGGCATTTTTCAAAAATGTACGAGGAGGAAAATCTCCTAAAACAAAAAGAAGCAGAGGCACACCAATGAAGAGTGTAGCAAAGCTTATATAGTTGTATTTTTTAAGTAAATCTAACATGACTAACCCCAAGATACGACAACAGGTATGGACTTCTCAGGAGAAATAGTTATGGCATCTACAGGACAGTAAAGACGGCAAAGATGACAAATCTGACAATCTTGGACATACTTTATGTAAGCTTTATTAGTTTTAGTATCAAGACGAATTACATCCGTTGGACAAGCTATGACACAAGTGTTACAACCGATACAACCGCTAATGTTACTTATTGACATAAGCTTTCTCCTTATATTTTTTTATATAAGGATTATAAGATTTAGGCTAAAACGCTATATAAATATAGAGTTAATGAAAGTAAACAAGTGAAAAGATATTGTACTCACCTTGGCGTTTATACTCGAGTTTCATCTTGTGCATTTTGAGGATTGAGTGGACTATGTAAAGACCTAGTCCCATTCCGTGGTTTTTACTCTGCGTATCATTGTGAAAAGGTTTGTAGTACTCTTCTAGTGGTTTTTCAAGGGCTTTCCCCTCAGATATAAAGTCAATTTTATCTTCGTTTATCACTATGCCTACTTTGGCGTTTGTTGAGTATTTTAGAGCATTGTCTATGAGGTTTTTTATGGCTAAGGAGATGAGTTCACTATCTACATCTAAACTCATATCTGCTTTTTTATCTATACGAATGTTCTCTTTAGACTCAAGCATAAGCATCTCTATAGAGTTTTCAAGTATATTGTCCACATTGTGTTTATAAATATTTGGTTTATAGTTATTTGAGACAATTTGTTCAACTTTGGCAAAATCATCTATAAGATGGTTGAGTTTTTCAAAGATAGTGATGATTCTACTTTTTTGTTTCTCATCATCTATAAGTTCACTCACTATTCGCCCTTTTGCTATTGGCGTTTTGAGTTCGTGCATGATGGTTCTTAAGAAAAGCTGTCTTGAGTTTATGAGAAGCGATATCTTTTTAACAGCATTGTCAAACTCATTTGCCAACTCTGCTATCTCATCTTTTTTATCACTTCTTGTGTTTATGTTCAAGTCACCATTTGCAAACTTGTGCATCTCTATTTTGAGTGTTTTAAGAGGAGCGAGTGCACGCATAATCCAGAGATACATAAAGATAAAGATGATAAACAAAACACCAAACAAAATGTGCCCATAGTAGCTTTTCTCATACGTACTTAAATCTTTGAAAAGAACTCTAAAATAGGGTGTTTGTATATGTAGGTATAGGTTCTCATCACGTTCAATAATCTCAAAACCCTTACCTCCAAACTTATGGTTTGGTGCATCTAAAATTGGTTTAGGCTTGTGAACAAACTCAAAGTTTAATGCTTCTATGTACTCTATTGCTTCATTTTTGTTTAGTTTGTTTGTCTCTAAATGGCTTTGAATAACTCCATAAGAGTGTGATATCTCTTTTAGGTATTCATTGTGCGAGTATCGTAAAAACGCCAGAAAAACTAAAAACAAAAGAAGAAGGGTAATTACAGAACCGATTTTTATGTTTGTGATAATGGAGTTAAATTTCATTGGGCAAGCTTATAACCTAATCCGCGAACTGAGTGTAAGTACTTTGGATTTTTAGAATCATCGTGAAGTTTTAAACGCAGACGGGAGATGATAACATCTAAACTTTTAGAGTAACTGTCACTTAGACTATCGCACTCGTTGACAATCTGCTCACGTGAGACGATGGCGTTTTTGTTTCTAAGTAGACAAAACATCACCTCGTACTCAGCATGTGTAAGTTGCAACTCTTCTTCTTTAAAAGTGACTTTAAAGTTTGTAGTATCATAACTAAAATCACTGCTACTACTTGGAGCTTTGTTGTTTTTCTTTATACGTCTAAAGAGACTCTGTATAACAGCATACATCTCTTTAGGATCATAAGGTTTAGGAAGATAATAATCAGCTCCAATTTGGAGTCCCATTATTTTGTCAGTGGCATCAGCTCTTGCACTTGAGATGATGATGGGAATGTCGTACTTTCTTGAGACCTCTTCACAGACCTCAAGCCCATCCATTCCAGGTAGTGTTAAGTCGAGTATGAGCAAATCATACTTGTCAACACCAGAGCTAAGCCCCAAAAAAGGATCTTGATAGTTTGTAATTTTAATATTGTACTTCTCCAAGTACTCTCCCAAAAAAAGAGAGAACTCAGGATCATCTTCAATCATCAAAATATTTATCATTCGGGGTAACCTTTTTAATTTTATAGGGTGTATAACATTGTATTACAATTGTCTTATACTTGGCAATAATATATCTCTGTTTTAAATGTAAAATGAACAATAAGTAAATGAAAGTAAACAAGTGAAAAACTTGCAATATTCCCCTGATTTGCTATAATCGTAAGAGCATTTAAGTGCTAAGAGACGATATAATTAAACTCACTTACTTGAGGAATCAAATGAAATATTTTTTACTTGTTGTTCTATTTTTAAACACCAATATCCTTGCTACATCACTCTCTGAAATGATTGACTTAAGTCAAAACAATCTATCTATTAAAGCTCTAAAACATGAAGCAAAAGTGTATGATAATTTACAAAGTGCTGCAGAGTCTTATAACTACCCATCTTTAGACTTGTCCTATAGTGGTGCATATTTTCAAGACAAACCTGTTGTCTATTATGCAGGGCAGGAACTACAAATGCAATCACAAGATATATATAATGGGGCATTAACTCTTTCCTATCCACTCTTTAGCGGTTTTGCAATCAGTTCACAAATTGACGAAGCAAAATTAAAAAAGCAAAGAGCTATTTTAAAAGTTGATGATGCAAAGCGAAATCTTTATTTAAACATTGTAAAAGCATATAGCTCAGCACTCTCAATTAAACATATAATTAGCTCTCAAGAGGCAACACTCAAAGCAACACAAGAGAGTTATAAAAAAGCAAAAGGTTTTTTTGATGCGGGTATGAGTTCACCTTCAGAGCTTTACCGAATTGAGTCGATGCTGCACAAAACACAATCAGAACTAATAAGCACAAAAAATCAATTTAATGTACTCTTGAGGCAACTCTCTTTTATGACAAATGCGAAGATAGAAGATGTAGATGAGTTGCCAAGTGTAGGAATGCTAGAGCTCGAAGATCTGAAAAGCCAAGCTCTGCAAAAAAGACCAGATATTCTCTCTTTAAAATTGATGATAGAAGAATCTGAAGCCAAAATAGACTTAGCTCAAAGTCAGTACTATCCAAGTGTTCATCTTTTTGCTCAGGCTGCTTATCAGGGAGATACACCCTCTTTAGATGGGGACGGATTTACAAACAAAGATAAAAGTGTTGCCGGATTTCAAATAAACTACAATCTTTTTTCTGGTCTTAAAGACTATAGTCAAGTTGAAGCAGCAAGAGAGGGTAAACTAGCAAGTAAATATGCCTTGCAATCATATATACAAAGGGTAAATAGTGAACTCTATGGCACTTACCTTACATACCAGTCACTCTTAAGTCAGAAGATATCAGCCCAAGCAGAGCTCAAAGCACAAGAGTCTTATGAACACTTAGTACAAGAACAGTTTACAGAACAATTAACCGATGCAGATGTACTTAGTCGTGCGATATCATCGGCTGCAATGGCAAGAGCATTTCTTATTCAAACGGAGTCAAGACTTTATGATGCTTATGCAAAATTACTCTTAGAAGTTGATAGCCAAACTTTTCTCTCATCACTTAAAAAATAAAAGGATATAAAGTGTTAAAAAAATATGGAATATATATAGTAGTTGCAGTACTTCTTGTTGTCGCTTTTGGGTTTATTTATAAAAAATTAAATCCTGATGTTTTAGCGACAAATCTTATAGCGGGAACAGGTAAAATGGATGGAGACCTTATAGCCTTAAATACAAAATATCCTGGGCGTTTAGATGAGGTCAATGTAGAAGAGGGTGCATTCATTCAAAAGGGTGAGACTATCGCTCGTCTGCAGAGTGCGGAGTATATGGCTAAACTCGATGCTTTAAATAAAAATATTCAAGCTGCAAAAAAAGGCTTAAACGCGGCTACACAAGAGTATCTCATAGCTAAAGAGAGTCTTCCTTTGAGTGTGAAAAATGCTTTTGAAGCTACAGAGATAGCACAATCACAAAAAGTATCGCTTCAAGACTCTATTAATAGTTTAGAAGCGGTAGTTGAGCAAAATAGAAGAGACCTTCAAAGAGTCAAAACACTTTACAAAAAAGAGCTTATAGGAAAACAAAAATATGAACTCTCAAAACTTGAACTTGTTGCTAATGAGAACAAACTCTTAAGCCTGAAGCAAACAATGACTCAGAGTAATAAAAATATTTCTATTACACAAAATAGTCTTAAACAATCAAAATCACAAATGAAAAAGATTATGGCTCTTAAAGCGACACTTGAGGCTTCCCAAAAGAAAATAGATGCCTTAAACGCCAACAGAGATGAGTTGCAAATTGTTATAGATGAACTGACTATAAAATCGCCAATAGAGGGTGTTGTCATAGAAAAAATTGCACATCCTGGTGAAGTTCTTGGCGGGGGAATGATAGTAGCAACTCTTCTTGATCCTAATACTCTGTACTTAAAACTTTTCATAGATACTATGGAGAATGGCAAAATAAAAGTGGGTGATAAAGCGGTAATATTTTTAGATGCAAATCCTGATGAGGCTATAGAGGCTAAAGTTATTCGCATTGCAGCAAAGGCTGAGTTTACACCAAAAGATGTAAGTGTAAGAAGTGATAGAATTCAAAGAGTCTATGCGGTTCATCTAAAACCTCTTCATCCAAACAAATTACTCAAAATTGGAATTCCTGCTGTTGGAATTATTTCAATAGATGGAGAGGGACTCCCCTCATCATTGAGTGAGATACCGGAAATATAAATATGGCTAACTTAGAGGTAAAAGATGTCACTGTTAGTTATAAAAATGTAAAGGCTATCTCAAATGTCTCTTTTGAGGCTAATAGGGGCGAAATAATTGGTTTTATTGGAGCAGATGGAGCTGGAAAAAGTTCTCTTATGCTCTGTATCGCTGGCATTATTAACTTCGAGGGTGCAGTCAATTTTCAAGGTGAATTTGCAAATTTTGGACTGATGCCTCAAGGAATAGGACTTGTTTTATATGATACTTTGACAGTAGATGAGCATCTTGAGTTTTTTGCCGATATTCGAAATCTAAACAAAGATGCAAAGTTCTTAGAGTATAAAGAGAGACTGCTTCATATGTCAGGACTCAGTAATTTTAGAGATAGAGAAGCGGGAAAGCTTAGTGGGGGAATGATGCAAAAACTCTCTCTTATCTGTACACTTCTGCATCGCCCAAAACTTCTTATTTTAGATGAGCCAACAACGGGAGTCGATCCTCTGAGTCGGCTTGAACTTTGGGAAATTCTTGATAATATCCGTCAAGAGGAGGGCTCCATCATACTTGTGAGCACAGCATATATGCAAGAAGCGAGTAAGATGGATAGAGTTATGCTCTTTGATGAGGGTGAGATTATTGCTGATGGAACGGCAGAGGAGTTACTTGACTCTATTAAGGAGTACACGTATGAGCCAAGCGAAGATTATAATGAGAGCAGCTCAATAAGTTTTGATAAAAGAAGTTACTCGCTAGAGCCTCTAAATGCACAACATACTCAGCCAACACTTGAGGGACTCTTTTTTATAAACGCACTCAAACAAAAGAGAGTTCTTCCTCCTATTGAGATAGAAAAAAGAGAGCAAACGCAGGAGATACCAGAGATGGTAATGCAGGCGAAAAAAATAACGAAAAAGTTTGGCTCTTTTGTCGCAAACAAATCTGTAGATATTGAGCTTAAACGCGGTGAAATACTCGGTCTTTTAGGTGCAAATGGAGCAGGAAAAACGACTTTTATAAAAATGCTGCTTGGGCTTTATGGTATTGATGAGGGTGAGCTGTGGCTTTTAGGAAAAGCTATTCAAACGCAGGATGATAGAAGAGAACTAAAATCAAAAATAGGCTATGTCTCTCAGCACTTCGCTCTTTATAACGATATGACAGTAAGAGAAAATCTCATATATTTTGCAAATATGCATAAAATTTCACTCAGTGATGCACATAAGAGAATAAAAAAATATGCCTTTGAGCTTGGATTTGAGCAGTATATGGATAAGTTTCCAACAGAGTTGCCACTTGGAGTAAACCAGAGATTCTCAATCGCTACAGCACTTTTGCATGAGCCAGTTATTCTCTTTTTGGATGAGCCTACAAGTGGGGTAGATACTATTGCAAGGGCACAGTTTTGGAAAATTTTGCATAGCCTTAAAGAGGTTTGGGGTATCTCTATTTTAATTACGACACACTATATGAGTGAGGCTGAGTATTGTGATAGAGTTGTACTCTTAAAAGAGGGGAGAAAAGTGGCTGATGATACAGTAGAGAATCTCTATAAACTCCATCCAAACGCGGAGACATTTGAAGATATATTTTTAACTTACTTTAGGTCACAATCATGAAAATAAAAACTATAAAAGCTTATATGCTCAAGGAGTTTATGGAGCTCTACAGAACGCGACTTATAGTGATGGTCTATCTTATGCCAACGATGATAGTCATACTCTTTGGCTATGGCATAAGAATGGATGTAACGCAGGCGAGAATTTTAATAATAGATAATGATCAAAGCCAACTCTCAAGAGAGCTTACCACGGCGTTTGAACATACAAAATATTTTAATGCAACAAAAAGTTTTATAAGCGAAAAAGAGGCTTTAAGAAGCATTAAACAGGCAAAAACAGATGTTATACTGATTATTCCAAGTTCTTTTGAGAAAAACCTCTATAAGGGGCTTAAAAGCGAACTTGGCGTTTTTATAGATGCGGCATTTCCAACGCGGGCAAGTACACTAGAATCCTATGTCCAAGGTGAGATTTTAAATGTCGCATCAAGTGTAAGTGCAAATCTTCCAACACAGGCACAAGGTATGATAAAGCTTAACTACAGAACCCTTTTTAATCAAGCCATGCGGGATGAAGATGCCATAGTTCCTGGACTTATAGGATTGGTACTTTTAGTTGCTCCTGCTATTTTAGCGGCACTTTTAATTGTCAAAGAGAAAGAGAAGGGGACTATTTTTAATTTTTATGCTTCGCCTTTGAGTAAGGGTGAGTTTCTCCTTGCAAAAATACTCCCCGTTTTTGTTCTGCACTCTCTGAATATATTTATACTGTTTTTAATAGCAGTCTATCTTTTTGAAGTCCCTTTTCGGGGGAGTTTTTTGCTCTATTGGTTTGCGAGTGAATTATATATTATGATTAGTTTATCTATAGGAATGCTTATCTCTGTTATAACAAAAAAACAGATTGTCGCTGTAGTCTTAACTGTTATAGTCACGATACTTCCAGGATTTTTATACTCAGGAATGCTTATGCCAATCTCATCTATGAGTGGAGAGTCTTACATAGAGGCACATATGTTCCCGGTTATGTATTTTACTCATATATTATATGATACTTTTTTAATTGGTCAGGGTGTGGCATCTGCTAAGATTTTACTCTATTTGGGCATACTAGTTGGATTTTTAGTTGTTATGTTTACAAGTGGCGTTTTACTACTGAAAAAGGGGATTAAATAGTGAAAATCTTTTTTATTATTTTAGCAAAAGAGCTTATTAGTTTTATGCGTTCTGTTATGCTTGTAGTAGTTGTTTTATACTCCTTTACGGTTGATATTTATATAGCAGGAAGTGGTATAGAGATAACACCGAAAAATGTTGGCGTTGGTTATGTGGATGAGACAGGGGGAGGTATTAGCCAAAAGATTCTCTCACGACTCCATGAAGCTGAGTTTTTGGAGCCAAAACCCTACCTTTCTCAAAAGGCTTTGAGCGATGCAATCTTTAATAAAGAGATATTAGTAGGGATTATTTTTGATTCTGAGTTTGAGAAAAAATATCGCCAAAATGAAGTTGCAAATCTTAATCTTTTACTCGATGCTACAGCCGCATCACAAAGCCTCACAACACTCTCTTATCTTCAAAATATTGTGCTTGATTTTGTAAAAATGGATATCCCAATAGAGATAAAATCACATAAACTTTTTAACCAAAACGCGGATAACCATCAGTTTATGGCTCTTACTGAATTACTCTCAATCACTACTATGCTTATAGTTATTTTAACAGCTATAGCATTTGTGAAAGAGAAAGAGGATGGAACGTGGGATATTATGCTTTTAATGCCGGTAAATCCTAAAGTAATTATTTTAGCAAAAAGTATGTCTCAAGTTTTAATTGTGATGATTGGTGTGATTCTCTCTTTAGGATTTGTACTCTTTGGATCTTTTGATACACCTATGAATGGTTCTTTTTGGCTTTTTATACTCTTTACTTTTATGTATGCATTCTCAAGCGCAGGTTTAGGACTTTTTGTAGCTGCAGTGAGTAAGGACGTGATGCAAGTAGCACAACTCTCCATAGTTATTATGATGCCACTTATATTTTTAAGTGGTGCATGGACACCTGTATATGCTATGCACCCCATCTTTCAAAAACTCTCTATTATCTCTCCTCTTCGATACTACATAGAGGGGAGTGAGAGTCTCTTTTATAGGGGAACTTCTTTTATAGATATGATGCCATATTTTGCAGGTGTGCTTATGCTTGGTTCTATTTTATATTGGTATGGATTTAGAAAAATTGGGAAGTTGTTTTAAAAAGACAAAGGGGAGTAAGGATGCTAAACTCCCCATGTAGTAGAAGTACTCTAGCGTTTATGCATAGAATGACATTGTGTTATAGTTCTCTGTTTTATTAAGAATTTGGTTTAATGAAGTAAGAAGATTTTTCTGTGTTAGTTGATCTTCAAAGTTTTCTTCATTTGAAGCAAAATCATTTATCATCTCCATAACATCACTTTTTGCATCATCTTTGAGTCTGATTATTTTACTTGTGTAATCTAAAACAGTTTCAAATGATGATCCCTCATCTTCGTAACCTGTCCCTGATAGTATTGAACTAATAGAAGTAGATGAATCTTCATCTTCCTCATCAGTCTCAAGTAGAGTTTCAAGTAGGTCATAAATACTCTCAACTTCTTCCTCATCTTCTTCTGATGGAGGAGGTGGTGGTCCTCCAGCAGGTCTTCCACCACCAGCAGCATTAGTACCAGTAGCCCCTGATGCAGCAGCTAAATCTCCAACCTCTTTAGCATCAAAACCAGCACTTTCCATTGCAGAGCTAAGAGCACCAGAAGCTTCTATACCCGCTTCTTTGAAAGCTTCTACAATTTCATTTGCATCACTCGCAGAGAGAGATTCTGTATCATATTTGGCTAAAACTTCTTCTATTAACTCTTGTTGCTCTGTAGAGAGAGTAGAGCTTTTACTCGTTGTAGACATGTTTTGAAACATTTGAGTTGTTGTGCTTGAACTTACATTCATCTTAAATCCTTTGTTTTATCTATTATTATTCTAGATTCTTGTTTTAAACAATAATTCAACCCAAAGTTAATGAAAGTAAACCAAGTTCTAAATTGATTTAAAAGAAGTATATCTTTGTGATATGAGATTCTAAAACTTACAATAAATATGTACTATTTTCTAAATTCTATTTCGGCTAAAAGAATCTCTTCAAAGGCAGTAGATAAAGAAGGAAGAATAAGAATGTTTTCAATGTGATCAAGTTCAAGATCTTTAATTTTGATATATTTCATATCATCAGTACCGTCAATTCCATAAGATTCCCAAACAACATTTTCTCTGATAAGATTAAAATCATCAGTAGTATAGATGGAAGCATCGACATAATCCTGCTTGTCAAAGAAAGTTTTTTGATATGCTAAACCACCACTAATCCCATAGTATTGGCCATTTTTATCAGTGTATTCAGAGAGTTCATCAAAACTTCTAGAAGAGAGGAAAGTACCATCTGGCGTTTGAATTCTACTTAAGAGTAGTTCTTTGTTAATCATAAAGTAACCTTTATTTTTAGTTTTATTAAAAACTTTTTTTAAATATTACCATGAAAAAGCCAACTTTTAAGTTTTAAACTTAAGATGGAAGTTGAGTATTGTAATTTTTCGCATATAGAACTGCTCTTGCAAATGTTCTATGCATATTTTCTTCAGTAATTAAAGAAACAATATTGTGTTTTTTGAGTGCTTTAAATACTTCATTATTTGTTCCCGATGTGATAATTACTGTTCCATTTTCTTTTAAGAGTTTGATTGTTTCATAAAAATTATGGAGTGCTGTGTCATCTATAAAACTTACATGTCGCATTCTTATTATAAGTATTTCAGCAGAGACACCTGTTTGTTTGATTAGCTCTGCATACTGTTTTGCAGAAGCAAAAAAGAGAGGTCCTCCTATCTCATATACTGCTATATTTTTTGGTAATTTCTCATAATTTTCTATGTCATCCTCATCGTTACTGAGAACTATCTCATGCTTATTCACTTCGCCCATTCTTTTCATAAACAGAAGTGATGATAGCACTATAGCAACCTCTATAGCTACTGTTAAATCAACTATGATTGTTAATATAAAAGTAGAGAGTAAAACAATGTAATCATAAGGAGAACCTCTTAAAATTGAAAAAAATGATTTGTACTCACTCATATTAAACGCCACTACGATTAAAATTCCAGAAAGAACAGACATAGGGATAAGTTTTGCATAATTCATAAAAAAGAGCATAATCAAAAGAAGTATAAGGGAGTGTACTATTCCCGATATAGGGGTCCTTCCTCCATTTTCAACATTTGTAGCAGTTCTTGCTATTGCTCCTGTGGCAGGAATACCGCCAAAAAAGGGTGTCATGATATTTGCTAAACCTTGTGCTATGAGTTCTGTGTTTGAACGATGTCTTCCCCCAATCATACCATCAGCTACAACTGCTGAAAGAAGGGACTCAACACTACCAAGCAGTGCTATAATCAAAGCAGGAACTATATAAGTTTTAAGATCTAGTAACTCGAAATGGGGTATTGAAAATGTTATATCACTTGATATTGTTCCAAAGTAAGTCTCTATACTTGTCACAGGGATATCAAAAATCTGAACAACTAGGGTTAGTAAAAGAAGTGCAACAAATGAACCTGGTACTTTAGAGTTCACTTTTTTAAAATTCACTGCTATTATAACTGTAGAAATTGTTATCGCTAGAGCATAAAAATTGACATTATTTATATGCTGAAAATAGAGTTGCCATTTTGCAAAAAAATCTGCAGGTAGTTGTTCTATCTCTAAAGCCTAAAGCATCTTTAACTTGAGTAGAAAAGATAACAACAGCAATCCCGCTTGTAAATCCTACGATTAAAGGGTGTGGAAAGTATTTGAGTAGGTTTCCAAGTTTTAAAAACCCAAATATGATAAGGATTACTCCCGCCATTAAGGTTGAGATTAAGAGTCCATCTATGCCATACTGTTGGACAATTCCATAAAGTATGATGATAAACGCACCAGTAGGCCCAGCAATCTTAACTCTACTGCCCCCAAATATAGAAATAATCAATCCAGCTACAATAGCCGTTATAATTCCCTTTTCAGGAGAAACTCCACTTGCAACAGCAAATGCTATAGCAAGTGGCAGGGCAACAATTCCTACTATGCTACCGGCTATAACATCTTTTAAAATTTGTTCTTTTGATATTCCATTTTTTAGCAGTGTAAAAAATTTTGGTTGAAATAACATTTTGTTTTACTCCGACAAGATAGAATTTAATTCAATCTGTTAATATAAAAATACTTCTCTATCGTTGTATTTGAAAAGAAAATCTAAAATAGCTATCTTTTCAAATATAGTTTTTGTTTCTTAAACGCGGGCTTCTTCACGGCGTTGTAAGTATTCCCATTTTGCATCAACACGTGTTTGCCACTCATCTACTATATGCTCATACTGTTTACTAAAAAGATGTTTGAATCTTCCTTGCGCACCTAGATAGTCACGTACTGGAATTACATTTTTTGGACGATATGTTATGTTGAGTTCAGTTCCATCGATGATTTCATATAATGGAAAAACTAAAGACTCTGTTGCTAAATCAGAGACTGTAATAGTGTCTTCTGGAGCAAATCTCCACTCAGTTGTACAAGCTGACATAGCATTTATAAAGACAGGACCTTCAGTTGCAAATCCTTTTTGGATTTTTTTAATCATATCTTTCCATTTGTTTGGTGCAACTTGTGCTACATATGGTGCACCATGTGCTGCCATGATTCCCATAATGTCTTTTTTATTTTGTTTTTCACCATAGCTCGTACGTCCAGCAGGAGATGTTGATGCTGATGCCCCGATTGGAGTTGAAGATGAACGTTGTCCACCAGTGTTTGCATACACTTCGTTGTCTAAACAAACATACATCATATCGTGTCCGCGTTCAAAACATCCAGAAATCCATTGAAAACCGATGTCATATGTCGCACCATCACCGCCAAACGCGACAAACTTTGGAGTACGCTCAGGTTGTTTAAGGCGCCCTTTGTTTTTAAGTGCTTTGTGCATTGCTTCTGCACCTGCTACAGCCGAAGAACCATTTTCAAAGCCGATGTGAATCCAAGAAGCATCCCATGAAGTGTGTGGATAAACAGCGGTACAAACTTCAAGACATCCTGTAGAAGCTGCAAGAATCAAATGATCGTCAGTCGCGTTTAATACTTCACGAACAATAATTGAATGAGCACATCCTGGGCAAAGAAGATTTGAACCTTCAAAGCGTTCTGTTGATGTTGAAAAATTTTTAAGATTTTTTGTTTTTGCATTTATTTGAGACATATGTAATCCTTAAAAAAACGAAAGTTTTGGTCCACGAAGACCTGTAAACTGTTGTAATGGAGTCATTAGTTGACCACTCTGTGCATTTTTGGCTAGATCGCGATAAATAGTATGTAAATTTACTTTTGTTAAATCACGCCCACCTAAACCGTAAATGTAGTTGTTTAGTATTGCTTTTGTACCAGTGTTAAAGAGTGCTCCTGAAATTTCGTTGAAGAGCATACCCATTGCACCATTTGGACTAGATCTATCAAGAGTAGCAATTGCCTTTGTATTTTTAAGTGCATCTGAAATCTGCTCAAGTGGAAAAGGACGAAAAACTCTGATGCCAACTACACCCGCTTGTACACCTTGTTCACGAAGTTCATTTGATACTTCTATAGCAGTTTCTACAGATGTGCCCATACAAACAACAGCGAGTTCAGCATCTTCCATATTATATTGTTCTACAAAATTGTATTCACGGCCAGTTAATGCTTTTAGTTCATCAAATGCATTTTGAATTTTAGGTAAAACAGCACTCATAAGAGCATGATGTTGACGAGCCTTATGTTCATAATGCCAATCTTCTTCAGTTTGAGCTCCGTGTGTTACAGGATTATCAAGATCAAGCATATCATTCATCGGTTTGAATTCACCGATGAAGTTGTACGCAACATCATCAGGAAGTGTGTTTACTCTCTGCGCTGTATGTGATGTCATAAAACCATCTTGGTGTACCATAGCAGGAAGTCGAATTTCATGATCTTCTGCTACACGAAACGCGACGAGATTCATATCGTAAACATGTTGTGGATTATAACAATCAATTTGAATCCATCCGCTATCACGACCCATATACATATCAGAATGGTCACCATTTACATTGAGTGGTGCTGCAATAGCACGATTTACTACATTAAGTAAAATTGGAAGTCGCATTCCAGATGCAGAGTAAAGAGTCTCAAGCATTAGTGCAAAACCTTGTGAACTCGTAGCAGTTGCAACGCGTCCACCAGCTGCAGATGCACCAATACAGCATGACATAGCACCATGTTCTGACTCTGCCATTACATACTCACCATCAACATAGCCATTTGCCATAAAACTTCCATAATTTTCCACAATTGGAGTAGAAGGAGTAATAGGATATGCCGCAACTACATCAACTTGTGCTTGACGAAGTGCATGACTTGCAGCCATGTTTCCATCCCATACTTCTACATCACTGAGTTCAAATAAATCTGCCATTAGTTCTCCTTTGATTCTTCATTTTTTGCTGTAGGCCAGTTAGCTAATGCTACTGCTTCGTCTGTATGCTCTGGGAACATAAGAAGTGCATCTGTAGGACATACTTCCACACAAATTCCACACCCTTTACAGTGGTCAAAGTCTATGGCAACCATTTTTTTATCACGAGAAACTATTGACATATCAGGACAATAAATCCAGCAAAATTGGCAGTGTATACAACTGTCTAAATTTAGTAAAGGTTTTTCAATCCGCCAATCCGCAACACTTATACTAAATGAGTTTGATTGTGAGTAAGCACGATCTTCAGGTTCTGTGTTTACAATATCTGATACTGTTCCTTCAAAAGGTCTAAGTATCGTACCTATTTCAAATGAGTTCCATCCATTTTCTAACATTTTCACTCCTTATTTTACTTCATTGTATGCACGTTCAAGGGCTACCATATTTGCATCAATTATTTTTTGGGGAAGTTTTTTTAGAACCTTCAACATGTTCTGTTTAAAAAACTCAATGTCATACATCCCAGAGACTTTCATAAACGCTCCTAGCATCGGTGCATTAGGAATCGCTTTACCAATCGTTTCTTGAGAGATTTTAATACAATCTACTGTATAGACTTTCTTCCCTAAAAGTTTTGGCTGAGATGCAATGAGCTCTTCTGTACTCAAATGTGTTGTAATGATATAGACAGTAGAGTCTTTTTCATTTTCAGTGACATCTATTCCATGCACTAATGCTGGATCAATCACAAGTACATAGTCTGGTTGCATAAATTTTTCGTGGTTGAGAATAACATCATCATCAAAGCGATTAAATGCCATCATGGCTGCTCCTCTCTTCGCAGAACCATAAAATGCAAATGCCTGAACATTTTTCCCTGTAGTGGAAACGACTTCTGCTAAACCTTTTGCACCTGTTACTGCACCTTGTCCAGCACGGCTATGCCATCTAATTTCAAGCATACTCAACTCCTTATATTACTTATAACTTTTGACAGTTTAGTTAAAATACTCTTAATATTGAATTAAGTTCAATTATTAGTAATAGCATATTCTTAATTGAATATTAAATTTTTTACGATATAATTCTCTTAAAAAATTAGGATACAAATTGAAAAAGGCTATAAATGAAGAGTTAAATCGTGTCAAAAAAGAGCTTTATCTCAATGCGGCAGCACGCTATTTTGACGAGACTGGATATAAGCATTTTAAAATATCTGATCTAGCTAAAGAACTCGAAACATCAGTGGGAACAATTTATAATCTGTTTGGTTCAAAAGAGGAACTCTATGTCGAATATCTAATTTTAAAGATGGAAATATTTCTTTCTGATCTTAAAGAACATGAAGGTAGTGATCCACTAGAAAATCTCAAAATTTATTTGACTTATAAATATGCCCAATTTATTAAAGCTGAGATAGATCATGATGAGCCAATTACGAACGATCCTTATTTTTTTCATAAATTAGAAATTTCAGATCACAAAGTAGTCAAAGATATTTATAAGTATCTGGTTCGACAACTTCGTCTTCTAATTCCCTCTGAAAACCACAATGAGCATAAACATTTAGCAACTCTTTTCAAAAAACTCTCTGATGGATTTATCGAAAGTTATCTTAATGGAGAGTGTGAAGCAGAAGATATAATTGATAAAACAATTCAAATGTTTTTAAGTGGCGCAAAGCATTCAAGTATCTAGCTCTTAGGAAAAACCTATTTCTTCATGACATTCCCTAGTGTATTGTTATTACAATAAGTTATGTTTATTTTTAAATATCTTCCCTGTTTAAGCTGTTCTTTATAGGAAGATTTGTAGTGTATAGTCTCTGACAACCTAGATTTAAAAAATACACTTCATTAGATATAAGGAAGAAAAATAAATGAGAAAATTTAACATGAAAATAAAAGTTATAGTTATAAGTTTATTTTCTATATTTAATTTTTCTTATGCTGATGTTTGGACTCTTGCTACAGATAATGATTTGGTCTTTCACTCAGATGATGCTTATACTGCTGGTATGTTTGCTTCATGGGTGGGAGATGAGTATTCTAAAAGTGAGGCAGATAGTTTTACCTACCTCTATACATCAACATTAAAAAATATTTTCACTCTTCTTCCTTTAATTGATTTAGAAAACAAAAACTTGAATGCATCTATAAGTTTAAGTGAGATTGTGATGACACCCAATGATCTTACTCAAACACAAGCTATCTATGATGATATTCCTTATTCTGGGACACTTGGTATAGATTTTTCTTTATTTGCTTGGGATAAAAATCAATTTGATGAGTATAGAATTTCTGTAGGTGTGGTAGGTCCACTCTCTGGTGCGGAACAACTGCAAAATCTTGTTCATAAAATAACTGGAAGTGAAGAAGCTAAGGGTTGGGATAATCAACTTGGAAATCACTTTTATGTAAATCTTGGTTATCTTAAAGGTATGAAAAATTATGAGTACTTTTTAAATAATGATACAAGATTTGAATGGTTTAATAGTATGTATTTTGATGCTGGTAATTATTATATAGGTGCAGGTGCAGGAAGTTTAGTAAGAATTGGTCAAAATATTCCTAATAATTTTAATACCCCAAGTACACTGATGAGTACCTCTGCGAGTAATAATTTAAATTTTACTTCAAGAAAAAATGAGTTTGGTTGGGCTGCAAATCTTGGTATAAGTGCAGATTTAATCGGATATATGTATTTGCAAGAAGCTGCTATAGATGCAGGTTATGATGTAGAAAGAGAATGGGGAATTGTAAGTCTAACAGCAAGTTTTGAGTTATATTATGAAAATATGAGAGCCTCTTTAGATCTTTTTCCCTCGAGAACTTCATCAAAAGATGATTCTGGGAGTTGGGGGCGTATAAGTTTCACTTGGTACTTAGAGTAATCTACTTAAATTATAAAGTACCTAAACTATCTAAACTAGTATATATCGATAGCTAAGTTTTAAAACAAGAAATAGTTCATTTCATTAATATTATCCCCCTTTAGCTATAATTTCATCAATGAAAAAGAAACCAGAATTTAAAGTAGAATCACCTTATGAACCAGCGGGAGATCAACCTACTGCTATCAAAACACTCTCAGAATCTATCCTCAAAGGAAACCGTTACCAAACACTCGAAGGTGTAACAGGAAGCGGTAAAACGCACACTATGGCGCGTGTTATAGAGAATGTGAAGATGCCTACTATCATCATGACTCATAACAAAACTTTAGCCGCTCAGTTATACTCAGAGTTTCGTCAGTTCTTTCCTCATAATCATGTTGAGTATTTTGTTTCTTACTATGATTATTATCAGCCGGAGGCTTACATTCCTCGTCAGGATTTGTTTATAGAAAAAGATAGTGCTATAAATGATGAACTCGAACGCATGCGTTTAAGTTCGACTGCAAATTTGCTCTCTTATGATGATGTGATTGTTATTGCCTCTGTCTCTGCAAACTACGGTTTGGGTGATCCAGAAGAGTATCTAAATATGGTGCAGGCTTTAGCGGTTGGTGATGATATAAATCAAAAAAAACTACTGTTGCGTTTAGTGGAGATGGGATATTCCCGTAATGATAGTTATTTTGACTCTGGACATATTCGTGTCAACGGTGAGAGTCTTGATATCTATCCGCCATATTTTGAACAAGAGGCGATTCGGATTGAGTTTTTTGGGGATGAGATAGAGGCTATCTTTACATTTGATATCATAGATAACAAACGCCTAGAAGACCACAAAAATATCACTATCTATGCCACTTCACAGTTTAGTGTAGGACAAGAAAAAATGGCTCGTGCCATAAAACGCATAGAAGAAGAGCTAGATGAGAGACTCGCTTACTTTCAAAAAGAGGGCAAACTCGTAGAGTATCAGCGTTTAAAACAGCGTGTGGAATTTGACCTTGAGATGCTGCAGACTACAGGAATGTGTAAGGGGGTAGAAAACTACTCGCGTTTACTCACTGAAAAAAAGCCAGGAGAAGCTCCTTTTACTTTGCTTGACTACTTTGCTCAAAACAACAAAGAGTATCTCGTCATCGTTGATGAGTCTCATGTGTCTTTGCCTCAGTACCGTGGAATGTATGCAGGTGATAGAGCTAGAAAAGAGGTGCTTGTTGATTATGGTTTTCGTCTTCCCTCAGCACTTGATAACCGTCCGCTTAAAGCAGATGAGTATATAAACAAAGCACCACACTATCTTTTTGTTTCAGCAACCCCAGCAGAATATGAACTTGAAATGTCAGCTGCAAAAGCAGAACAGATTATCCGTCCAACAGGACTTCTTGATCCTATCATAGAGATAAAAAGTTCTGACAATCAGGTCGAAGATATCCATGATGAGATAAAAAAAATCATAGTAAATGATGAGAGGGTACTTATCACAGTTCTTACGAAAAAAATGGCAGAGGCACTTACGAAGTACCTTGCAGACTTAGGTATAAAAGTACAGTATATGCACTCAGATATCGATACCATAGAGAGAAACCAGATAATCCGTGCACTTCGACAAGGGGTCTTTGATGTCCTCATTGGTATAAATCTTCTGCGTGAGGGGCTTGATTTACCTGAAGTAAGTTTGGTGGCTATCTTAGATGCTGATAAAGAGGGCTTTTTACGAAGCGAGACCTCTCTCATACAGACAATTGGTCGTGGAGCGAGAAACTCAAATGGTCGTGTCATTCTTTATGCCAACAAAATGACAGGTTCAATGCAAAGAGCTATAGATAAGACAAAAGAGAGACGTGAGATTCAAGAAGCACATAATAAAAAGCATGGAATTACACCAACTACTACTAAACGCAGCCTAGATGAAAATTTAAAACTAGAAGAGTATGGTGACCTTTACCAAAAGCACAAAAAAATGGATAAAATGCCAGCTTCAGAACGTAAGGCTCTCACAAAAGAGCTAATGTTAAAAATGAAGCAGGCTGCCAAAGAGCTTAACTTTGAAGAGGCAGCAAGGCTTCGTGATGAGATACAAAAAATAAAACAACTTTAGGATAAACATGGAAGATACATTTAGTAACTTAGCGACATATGGATATATTGGACTTTTCCTCTACTCACTTGGTGGGGGGTTTGTAGCTATCATCGGTGCTGGCGTTTTAAGCTTTATGGGTAAGATGGACTTAACGACATCGATGCTAATTGCATTTATTGCCAATGCACTAGGAGATTTTTTACTCTTTTATATGGCACGTTACCAAAAAAGTATGATGATGGATGGACTTCGTAAGCATAGAAGAAAACTAGCACTCTCTCATGTTCTTATGAAAAAGTATGGTTCTTGGATAGTACTGTTTCAAAAGTTTGTATATGGTATAAAAACTCTTATTCCTATCGCTATTGGACTTACAAAGTATGACTTTAAAAAATTTGCTGTTTTAAATGTTGCAAGTGCTGGCGTTTGGGTACTAGTCTTTGGATTTGGGAGCTATTACTCTGGTAGCGTTTTAATGAAATTGGCTGAAACTATAGGTGAGAAACCTTGGATTGCTCCGCTTGTATTAGTCGTTTTTGGAAGTCTGTTATGGTTCTATTTAGAAAAGGCTACGAAGAAGAAAGTAAGAAAGTAAAATCGAAAGCTTTTTAGCTTTCGATGATAGGACCAAATGGTGCATAATCTGTATGCTGTCCATCTTGGTATTTTACATAATTGTCTATGAACATTTGTGCTAGTTTATCTCGCGTTTTGTCATAAAGCTCTTTATCTTCCCAAGCATTTCTTGGGAAAAGAACCTCTGGATTAATATCGCCAAGTGTATTTGGTACATTTAATCTAAAAGTTTTTGTTGTTTTAAATTCACTTTTATTTATTGTTCCATCGAGAATAGCATTTATACATGCACGAGTATCTTTGATACTCATACGTTTACCAACACCATAACCTCCACCAGTCCAGCCAGTGTTAACTAGGAAAACATTTACATTGTGTTGGTCGATTTTTTGACCGAGTAAGTCAGCATAAACTGTTGGATGTAGTGGTAAAAACGCTTCACCAAAACCAGCAGAGAAAGTTGCTACTGGCTCAGTAATACCGCGTTCAGTTCCTGCAACTTTTGCAGTATATCCACTTAAAAAGTAGTACATTGCTTGTTCTTTCGTAAGTTTAGAAACTGGAGGTAAAACGCCAAATGCATCAGCTGTTAAGAAAATGATGTTTTTTGGATGACCAGCCATCAAATCTTTTTTATGGTTTTTGATGTGCTCTATAGGGTACGAAACACGAGTGTTCTCAGTTTTTGAGCCATCTTCGTAATCAACTTCACCTTCTCCGTACATAACTACATTTTCAAGAAGTGCATTGGTTTTGATAGCACCATAAATCTCTGGTTCACTTTTTCCATCAAGATTTATTACCTTCGCATAACATCCACCTTCGAAGTTGAAAACACCATGATTATCCCAACCATGTTCGTCATCTCCAATAAGTGCACGTTTAGGGTCTGTAGAGAGAGTAGTTTTTCCTGTTCCACTTAGTCCGAAAAATAGTGCAGTATCACCATCTTTTCCAACATTTGCTGAACAGTGCATTGCAAGTTTTCCTTCAAGTGGTAACCAGTAGTTCATCATTGAAAAAATACCTTTTTTCATCTCACCACCGTACCATGTTCCACCAATGATAGCTATGTTCTTTTCTACATCAAAAAGTACAAAAACTTCAGAGTTAAGGCCATGCTCTTTCCATTTGTCATTTACTGCCTTACATGCATTGAGTACAACAAAATCAGATTTAAATACTTCAAGTTCTGGTTCAGTAGGACGGATAAACATGTTTTTTACGAAGTGAGATTGCCAAGCGATTTCTGAGACGAAACGCACTGAGCGTTTTGAAGCGATAGAAGATCCACAAAATACATCTGTAACATAAAGGTCTTTACCTGAGAGTTGCTCTTGTGCAACAAGGAGAAGTTCTTCAAATATTTCTGAAGAAACTTTTTGATTTACATCACCCCAAGCGATGTATTTGTTTGATGGGTCACGGTCTACAAAGTATTTGTCTTTAGGTGAACGACCTGTAAATATCCCAGTGTCAACAGCAGTTGCACCTTTGTTAGTTTGCTGAACTTCACCGTTGTCAAGTTCATGCTTAATTAATTCATCATAACTAAGGTTATGGTAAACACTACCAATATTCTTTAATCCTAATTCTTCTAATTCTGTTAACTTCATAGTTTACCTTGTAGTCCATTATTGATACAGCTGTATCTTTTATGGATGAAATTATACTCATAATAAACATAAATTAAAAGTAAAAATCTAAGATAATTTAGAATTGATACGAAGAAAATTATTTTAAGGAAGTTTTGCTAAAATTACATCCTTCAAATTATCTGCTCGATTAACTCAGTGGTAGAGTGCCTCTATGACATGGAGGTGGTCACTGGTTCAAGTCCAGTATCGAGCACCATCTAAATAATCCATAAAAATTCTCTTGTATTAGTACACTTCTAAGAGCCTAAGTTATATCTAAATATTACTGCAAGATGAAACTAAGAAGTACTAGTTTATTCTATAATCTCTTCATCGTTAAACTCACAAAATGCATTATCACGTATGCCTTGTTCTGAGAAAAATTCTATCTTTTTGTCTGCAACATCAATATTTCCAAACTTTGCTATATGAAAGATAGCATCTCCCTCTTGTACAAGCGGGATTTCTGATTTTCCTATGATGATACCATCGTAAGGTGCATGGATTAGATATATCTCATCTTCTAGAGGAGAATTTATGTAGGCGATGGCTTCATGTTTACTAACAGTATCACCAAGTGCTTTGACTGTTCTGATGATACCACTCTCAGAAGCTCGTAGCCAACGACTTCTTCTTACTACTGCTGGTGTTTTTTGTGTTTCTTGTTTTATTTCATCTGGGAGCATTCCATTTGCATGTAGAACATTTAAAAGCCCTTTAACTCCTATGCGAATACTCTGTTCATCAAAACGCAGGGCCTCTCCAGCCTCATAAAGTAAGATAGGAACACCACTCTCTTGGGCTGCTGCTCGTAGAGAGCCATCTCTTGTCTGAGAATGTAGAATAACGGGAGCTTCAAATGCTTTGGCTAATCTAAAAGTGTATTCATTATCTATATTTGTTCTAATTTGAGGTATGTTAGATTTATGTATAGAAGCGGTGTGCAGGTCTATTCCTAGTGAAGACTTGCTTACTATCTCATCAAAAAATATCTGAGCCATCCTAGAAGCGAGTGAACCTTTAGGTGAACCAGGAAAATAACGGTTTAAATCTCTTCTATCTGGAAGGTAACGCGATTGGTTCATAACACCATAAACATTGACAATCGGAATAAGAATAATCGTTCCTTTAAGTTCTTCAAGGATTTTTAGGTTTCTAAATCTTCGTATAATCTCTATACCGTTAAGCTCATCTCCATGAATTGCAGCACTAACAAAGATAGTAGGACCATCTATTTTCCCGCGAAGTACACGAACTGAAAGATTTGTAGGCATGTTGTAGAGCTTTGGTAGTTCAATAGTGATAGTAACATTACTACCGGGTAAGATTTCTACACCACCTAAAATAAGTTTTTTATGCATTGAACTGTTTGTATCGTTGACACTTGAGAAGAGAAAGGTACTTAAACCAAGAAGCAATAAAAATATTTTCATGAGAAATTATACACTTTAAATAGATATATAAGTGTATAATTCAGAAAATAAATTACTAAATTTAAAGTAGGTTTTTTGATGCAAGATATAGAAAATATAAAACTAGAATTTTTAAGCTTTACAGATGCCAAAGAACTTCAAAAAGCTATGATGATGTCATATCCAAATATTCCAGATTCATATTGGGAAGAAAGTCAGATTAAGACACTCATAGATCAGTTTGCTGATGGACAAGTAGTAATAAAAATAGACGGGGAAATAGCAGCTGCAGCACTTTCTATAGTTGTTGATTATGAGCGTTTTTCTCATCATCATACATATAGTGAAATAACAGGAAACTATACCTTTGATACACATTGTGATGAAGGAGATATTCTTTATGGAATTGATGTTTTTGTGAAGCCAAAGTTTAGAGGTCTGCGTTTAGGAAGACGCTTATATGATTATAGAAAAGAGTTGTGTGAAAAATTAAATCTTAAAGGTATAGCATTTGGTGGAAGAATTCCAAATTATCATAAGTTTGCAGATGAATTAACACCAAAAGAGTATATTGAAAAAGTGAAGCATAAAGAGATTCATGACCCTGTACTTAACTTTCAAATTTCAAATGATTTTCACCCTTCAAAAATTCTCAAAGGCTATCTTGAAGGTGATGCTGATTCTGGAGAGTTTGCTGTTTTACTAGAGTGGGATAATATCTACTATGAACGACCTAATACAAAAGCAACTACGAAAAAGAAAGTAGTGCGTTTAGGACTTGTTCAATGGCAAATGCGACCATATTCAAATCTAGAAGAGTTAATGCAACAAGTAGAGTACTTTGTAGATACTGTCTCCGGATATCGCTGCGACTTTGCTCTTTTCCCAGAGTTTTTTAATGCTCCACTTATGGCTGCAAATAATCATATGTCTGAGCCTGATGCCATTAGAGAACTGGCAAAACACACAGAAAGTATAGTAAAAAAGTTTTCTGAACTCTCTATCTCTTACAATATAAATATCATATCAGGCAGTATGCCAGAGATGAAAGATGGACACCTTTATAATGTTGGTTATTTATGTCGACGTGATGGAACGACTGAACGCTATGAAAAAATACATGTTACACCAGATGAGGCTAAAGTATGGGGAATGATAGGAGGTAATACTCTAAAAACATTTGATACGGATTGCGGGAAAATAGGAATACTTATCTGTTATGACTCAGAATTTCCAGAGCTTAGTCGTCTTCTTGCTGAAGATGGTATGGATATTTTATTTGTACCATTTTTGACCGATACACAAAATGGCTATTCAAGAGTAAGACACTGTTCACAGGCAAGAGCTATTGAAAATGAGTGTTATGTCGCTCTTGGAGGAAGTGTAGGAAATCTACCGAATGTTCATAACATGGATATTCAGTTTGCCCAATCTGCTGTTTTTACACCATGTGATTTCGCATTTCCTACAAACGGTATAAAAGCTGAAGCTATAGCAAACAGTGAAATGGTACTTATCGCTGATGTAGATATTGATTTGTTAAGAGAATTACATAAATTTGGAAGTGTTACAAATATGAGAGATAGAAGAAAAGATATATTTGAACTTAGAAGAAAGTGACAATAATTAAGCCCTTTAAAGGGCTTGGAAATATTTTAGAGAGTTTTTTCACTTGTCCAAATGCCATGTAAGTTACATCCTGCTTTTGCAGTTAGTGACTTAGCCCCATCAAGTTTTACAGCAAAGAGTGCCATTCCACGTGAAATTTCTGGTTCAAGTGTGCTTCTTCCAATAATCTTTCCATCTGCATAAAGTTCTATAAAATCTATCCAGTGATCAGGTGTACTTGGATGAATAATTCCTGCCTGTCCAACTGTGACTTCAATAGCTGTATAACCTTTTGCATCAGTCTCTTTAACTATGATTTCAGGAGTGTGTTTCAACTCTGCAGAAGTTAATTTTTCTGGATTTTCAGGTTTCATTTCATAACGATTAAAGTATTGTTCTTCCATTTTAGCCTGAGCTGAAACTGCTGCTAAAACTACAGTTGCTCCAGCAATTTTTATAGCATCTCGTCTATTCATAATATTTCCTTTGTAGATATGAACTCTTAGTTCATATCTGGTTTTGGTGTTGTTGCTGTTGAAGCAGGAAGCATCGGTACAGAAATATCTGGTTTTCTACCTTCAAGAGCACCTAAAAATGTTTCTATAGAAGTAGCTTGTTCATCTGTTAAGTCAGTACCTAGTTGAATACGACCCATTTCTACAATAGCCTCTTTTAAACTCCAGATTTGTCCATTGTGAAAGTAAGGAGCTGTCTGTGTAATGTTACGAAGTGTTGGAACTTTTACCATACCATATTCGTTACCAGTAAAGTCACCTACACTCATATGTTTATATGTTGCTGTAACATTTAACATATTCATACTTTGACCAAGTGCAACACCATTATGACATGTAGCACAACCAACACCAATAAAAGTTTCTAAACCTTTTTTCTCTGCTGCTGTTAAAGCATTTTCATCACCGTTTAGGTAATCATCGAATGGCGATGGAGTCACTAAAGTTCTTTCAAATGTTGCGATTGTATCTGCAATTTTTTCAAAAGTAATTTTTACATTTTTTCCGTATGCTTTTTTAAACTCAGTAACATATTCAGGAATAGAAACTACTACAGCTTGTACATGCTCTGGTGCTGCTGACATTTCTACTGCCGCTTGCATAGGTCCTTGTGCTTGTTTTTCTAGGTCTGGATCTCTACCATCCCAAAACTGTGCATCAAAAAATACAGCATTATAAACAGTAGGTGAATTTAAATGGTGAGGATTTGCACTCCATTTATGACCAATCGCTGCAGGAATACCATCATCCCCACCTTCACCTAAGTTGTGACAAGTGTTACAACTAATAAGACCACTCTTAGAAAGTCTAGGATCAAAGTAAAGTTGTTTACCTAACGCTACTTTCTCATCTGTAATGTTGTTTTTAGGATTGTCTATAAGTTTCATAAGCTCAACTTTTGAAGTTGGTATAGCTTGAAGTCCAGACTCTTGTGCCGTTTTTACTAGTGATGATGCATTTAATGTCATCGCCGCAATCATAGTAACTGTTATTAGTTTCATTTCATTTCCTTTTGTAGTTTAGAGAATTATAGCAGAGTCTGACTTAAAGGAAAATAATTATCCTTTATATGTTTATTGACAATGCTTACATTTTCCAGCGAACACTACTGCAGCAGATTCTATTTGGAATTTTGTTGTTTTATTTGTAGTGTTAAGAATATCAGTAAGATTAATAGAGATATCTTCAACACTACCACAGCTTTCACACACTAGATGTGAATGAGCTTCTTTTGTCAGTTCAAACACACTTTTAGAGTTTGGTATTTTAACTTCTTGAACAAAAGAGTTCTCTAACATAAGATTGATGTTCTTATAGATAGTAGCCAGCGAGATAGAGTTAAACTTATTTAACATACTCTCATATAAGAATTCTATGTTTACATGCCCATTGGAATAGAGTATGTCAGTAATAGCAAGTCTTTGAGGAGTAGCTTTTAAATTGTGCTCTCTTAGTAAGTTAGTATAATTATTCATAATGACATTATACACTCTTTTAAGATAAAGGAGAAAAGTTATCTTTTATATTTAAGAAAAAGAAAAACTTGTTATATTAGTTTATAAGAAAGATTATTTAGAATTACTCATGTAGTAATTGTTTATAGTCATAGTTTTTTCTCGCTTCTATACTTATAAGAGTACTTTCATCAAACAAGCTTGCTAGTGTTGTTGATGCAGTATTCGTATTTTGTGCTATTGCTAGTTTGATTTCTTCACTATCAACTTCTTCTAGTAGCTCTTCTAAAGCCTCAGATGGAGTATGAGGATTTTGAGCTAACTTATACTGAGTATAGAATTTATCACTACTTCTTACCATCAACTCTAAAATTTCAGGAGAAGTATTTGGGTGTTCAGCAATTGCACCCATCATTTCAACAGCATCATACTTCAGTAAATAAACTAAAGTTTTTGAACCTGTGTTGGGATGTCTAGCTACAAAAGTTTTTATATACTCATCAGTTTCATTACTCCGTGCTAATAAATCTAACAATTGGCTTGATGTATCATGAGTAAGCAGTATTTTTAAAAGTTGATTTTTTGTATACTCGACTTTATCTACTGTATATGTTTCGTGCATGTTCTTCCTTCTGCTAATGTTTCTTTTTAAATTTTATGAATGATTCGGGATAATATCTGTGTGAAGGTATGTTGTTGACTATAATAGCTGTAATTAAAAGAATAAAACTACCTGACAATACAGGTACTAAGATGTATAAGTAGCCAAGTTGATGAAGACTTTCACTACCTATCACAGCAATCAAAGCAGTCGCTCCACCTGGAGGGTGTAGTGTTAGGGTTAGTTGCATTACTAGTATGGAAATAGAAACAGCTAGGGCAGAACTTAGTATGATGTACTCAGGAAAGAGTTTGTAAATAGTGACACCTACAAAGGCTGAAAGCAAGTGCCCACCAATCAAGTTTCTAGGCTGGGATAGGGGTGAGTTTACTGCACCATAGACAAGTACAGCACTCGCTCCAAAAGAACCTATAATTAAAGATAAATCTGTCTCTTTAAGCATATCTAAATGAAAATATGAAATTGCTGTTATCCCAATAAATGAACCAATCCAACTCCAAAACATATTTGATTTATCAAGTGGTTCTGAGTTGATTTTTCTAAATTGCTTTAAGAATTTTTTCATTTTTTGACTTACTCTATTGATAATGCTTTGTTAATACAAGCTTGAAAAGAAGTGTCTTCAGCGAGAACAGGTTCTATGTAGTTTGGAAAGTATTGAGCTGTTGTTTTTCCTATTGAGATTGCAGTATAAGATTCATCCCATGAGAAAACTTGTAAAAAATATTTTACAGTAGATGGAGAAGTGAAGATAATCTTTGAATTTTTAGGTATTTTTCGTTTTTTGATATCTTGATTAAACTTGTTTTCATAAATAATTTCATCCCTGCAGTCAATACCATTTTTTGCAAAAATATCTATTAAGTCAGAAACCACTTCTTTGCCTCTAAGATAAAGTACTTTTTTCCCTTTTAATAAACTTAGCAACTCATGTGCAAATTCATTTCCATGTTTTTCTTTACTAATGAACGCGAGTTTAGCATTAAAATCTTTTATGAGTTTTGCTGTTTGTTCTGACATTACATAAGCAGGTAATTTCTTCCAGTCTTTATTCATGGCTTCGATTGCATGAACAGCATTTTTAGAAGTAAAAATAAGTGCATCATAGTCATCGAGGTTTATCTCTTTTTTTATATGTATGATTTTAAACAAAGGAATGTTTTTTGCCCATTTTACTTTTTCATTATTGAGTAAGTAGATATTCTTATTTGAATTCTTTATCTTTTCTAAAATTCGTGAACAGTATTTTTTTAGATTGTATTTTGACTCATTGAAACTAATAGATTTGTCTTTTAAAACATTAAACTGAATATGATACTTAGATAAGTAATAGGTGATTTTAAAGAATTCTGATTCTGTATGTTGGTTGGAGTAGTTAGAGTCTTTGACCAATATTTTTTTTTGAACATCATATGAATAGTAGATTAGATGAAGTGAATCAACAATTTCTTTTATATTCATAATCAGTCCTTTTATTTAAAATAGAGTGCAGAGTTTTTTTAATTTTTGAGGTGAGTATAACAGAAAAGTTTAAATAAATATTGTGAAGATATATTATGGTGGAGACGTGCGGGATTTAATTAATAGCTATACTTCTTAATATACGGGATTTATTAAGATATATATTTATACAGTACCGTAAAAAGTACCGTAAAGAACAACTTGTTACCAAGGTTCAATCCCAATAGTTTTATACTTATTCAGCGCTTTCCAAAAAAATTAATATTTGCACTCAGAAGAATAACATTAAACTCACAATTTTGAAAATATTGCTTTATCAACAAGCTGATCCAAAAGCTAGAAAAATTATATATCAGTAGAATAATACTCTTTATTTTTGGAGAGGGAGTACAGTTTTTGACTCTGTAAAAACAAGACTAGACTTTTTTCTATATTTAATAATATTTTATTATATTCAATAGATATTAAAGGGGTTTAATAATTTAAGATTTGATTAATTTATATACATTTAACATACCTACACCAAAAATAAGGAAAATAAAATGAATGAAGATAAGTTAATTAATTTAGCCACTGTTTTGCAATATGTGCAAGTTTCGCGCTCAAAACTTTTAAATATGGTGCAAGACGGAACTTTCCCATCTCCTAAGCCAATTGGAAGAAACACACTTTGGTTAATGAGCGATGTACAAAAATTTATAAAGCAGCAGATAAAAGTAGAAAAATAGCTTTTTACTGAAAAGGTAATTGTTTAGTTTATAGGGGACATTCCAG
>JGI997J19993_1000114_pt1 | contig 30719 bp, 41 predicted proteins | sample Etolagbewater25m_FD_19993 | JGI IMG/M metagenome (IMG submission 19993)
AAATGGTCGGGGTGAAAGGACTCGAACCTTCGGCCCCCTGGTCCCAAACCAGGTACTCTAACCATACTGAGCTACACCCCGACCTACACAATAATCAAACATAAATGCTGACTAATGAGGCGGAATTATAGTCAATTCACAATTAAATGTCAATAGTTTTTTTTAAATTCTTTTATATATTTATCTTTTTTAGTATAATGCACTAAAAGCAGAGGGGAAAAACAGTATTATGAAGATAGCTAGATTTAGTAGAATTGGTTTTATATTAGCCGCTGCTGGAAGTGCAGTTGGACTTGGAAATATATGGAAATTTCCTTATATAGCAGGAGAGTATGGTGGTGGTGCCTTTGTCCTCGTTTATCTTATCACTGTTCTACTTATAGGATTTTCCATTATGATTGCTGAAATGCTTATTGGTTATCTTGGTAAGAAAGATGGCGTCACATCTTTTGAACAACTCGCTCCTCACAATAAAAAACTTTGGAAACTTGGCGGGTTTCAAGGACTTGCTGGTCTTTTTGTTATGATTTTTTATTCTGTCGTTATTGGTTGGATTTTTCACTACATAATCACATCGCTTTCCTATCTTCCAAGTAGTGTCAAAGAGGCTGAAACTACTTTTACTACTATGCTACACACAGATATTTCAACACAGCTTTTTTACCATACACTCGCGTTTATATGGATTACTTATGTTCTTACCCGTGGTATCAAAGGCGGTATAGAGAAGATGAATCTAGTTTTGATGCCTACTCTCATTTTAATTTTAAGTGGAATGTTCATCTATGCTACAACATTAGGTGCTTTTTCACGAGCATTTGATTTTATGTTCACTCCTGATTGGTCCAAGCTAAATTCAGAAGCCTTTGTCACAGCAGTTGGTCATGCATTTTTTACACTTTCGCTTGGTATGGGGGCTATTTTAACTTACTCTGCCTCTATGGAAAAAAATTCCAACCTTGTTAAAAATGCTTTTTGGGTTGTCTTTTTAGATACTTCCATTGCAATAATTGCAGGCCTAATGCTTTTTACGTTTTTGTATCAATATGGTTCAGGTCCAGCAAAAGGGCCAGGTCTTGTCTTTATCTCCTTACCGGCTGCGTTTTATGAGATGGGAATTCTTGGAAACATTTTTGCCATACTTTTCTTTGTCTCACTCGCGTTTGCTGGGCTTACATCTTCAGTCTCGCTTGTTGAACCAATGGTACAGTACTTTATAGATAGATTTTCGTGGAGTAGAGTTAAGGCTTCAGTTTCTATGGGACTTTTCTTTTATCTCTTTGGTATCGTTGCCCTCCTCTCAAATGTGGATGGCTACAAAGAAGCACTTACATGGGGAGACAAAAACTTCTTTGACTGGGTTGACCATGTAACGGCTGCGATTATGCTTCCTTTTGGTGGCTTGGTTATGGCTATATTTGTTGGTTTTGTTATGGAGAGATCTCGTGTGGAGGCACTCCTTAAACCTCAACTTGGTAGAGCATTTGAGACTTGGTACTTCTCTCTTCGTTACATCACACCTGTTGCTATGTTTGTAGTGATGTTATCACTTATGGGAGTTTTATAGATGGATATTAAAGAGGAATGTAAAAAGCTTCTATTAGAGCACAATATTAACAGCGACTCAAACATTGACTTTGATGTAAATGGAGAGTTACATGTTTTTAGTTTCGAACAGATCATAGATAGCTATATGCAAGCCTCTAATGAGTCACAGCTCGTTTTTTACTCTGCCCTAGAGAAATCTCTATCAATGGGTGAAAATGGTGCAGAGACATTTTTTGAAGGGATGGGTAAACTTCTTTTGATGACTCATCTTTCAGATAAGATAGAACTTTAAAAGAGAAAGCACTTTGCAAAGAGATGTCTATCTAAAAAACCTCAAAGAGTTAGAAAAATTTTTTAATTACTACTGTGAAAATGAGCACCCAACTCGAGAGAAAAAAAGCATAAATGTAAATGATGATGCACAGCTTTGTCTTTGTCAAGAATGCGAAGATTTGTTTTTCTATGCCCACGACAGATTAGATAGATGTAAACTAGACCCAAAACCAAGATGTCGTACATGTAAAGATAGATGCTATCATAAAGATGAGTGGAAAAAGATGGCGAAACTTATGAAGTACTCGGGGATAAGATTGGGGCTTATAAAGCTAAAGAACAAACTACTTTTTAAGTAGTTTATTTCTTTGTGATTAGAACTGAATCATTCCATTTACTGGACTTGATGCAGTTGCATAAGGTTTTTTAGGAATACGTCCAGCAAGATAAGACATTCTTCCCGCTTGAACAGCATGCTTCATAGCTTGAGCCATAATCATTGGGTCTTGTGCTTGAGCGATTGCAGTGTTTGTTAAAACGCCATCAGCACCAAGCTCCATTGCATAAGCAGCATCACTTGCACAACCAATTCCAGCATCTACAATGATAGGAAGATTTACAGCCTCACGAACAAACACAATGTTGTAAGGATTTTGAATTCCAAGACCAGAACCAATAGGAGCAGCAAGTGGCATGATAGCATGAGCACCAGCATCTTCTAAGCGTTTTGCCATGATTGGATCATCTGAAGTGTAAGCCATGATAGTAAAACCCTCTTTTGAGAGTACTTCACAAGCCTTGATAGTCTCTAAAACATCAGGATAGAGAGTTTTCGTAGTATCTCCAATAACTTCAAGTTTGATAAGATCAATTCCCGTTGCCTCACGAGTAAGTCTAAAAGTAGTGATAGCCTCTTCAGCAGTTACACATCCAGCAGAGTTAGGTAAAAACTTTACATTTGTTCCTGCAAAAGTATCACGAAGGTTCTCTTTATCAGGGTCTGTTATGTTTAAACGACGTACCGCAACTGTGATAAGTTCACTTCCTGATGCAAGTGTTGCAGCTTTTGTTGTTTCAAAAGAGTCATATTTTCCACTTCCAACGATTAAACGCGAGCCTAGTTCATATTTTCCGATTTTTAGTATATTGTCCATATTTGTAAGTATCCTTTTATCTTATTATTTTTTATGTTTGCACATCATAATTTTGCTTATATTTTGTATTATATTGAAATTATCTTATAGATTTCCAATTTGCTCAATTAAATCATCAGGAGTAAGAGAAAAATCAGAACCTGTATAAGATAGTGCCAGTCGTGTATGTGTTAATGAAGCATGTAATGCTGCGTTTAGTGGTGTATAACACTGTGCTAAAAGTGCACCAATCAGACCACTTAATACATCTCCGCTGCCACCTTTTGCGAGTGCTGATGTTCCGTGTGGATTTACAAAGAAATCTTCCCCTCTCCCAATAATCACATTTGCACCTTTTAAGACCAAGACTACATTTGGATAGTTTGTACAAAAAAGCTCTGCAAATTTAAATCTCTGTTCTTGTAATGTAGCTACTGTAATATCTGCTAAGTTTGTGCGTTTTAAGAGTGCTACAAACTCTTTAGGGTGTGGAGTTAAAACAATATTTTCTCTTACAAGTAATTGCTCTAATATATCCATATGAAAAATATCTGCATCAGCTATCATAGGGAGATCATTGTCTAAAAAAGCCAAAACTTCTTCTTCTGAGAGAGCATCTCCTAGCCCCATTCCTAAAGCAATAGCAGTCGCGTTTTGCGGAATCATATAGGAATGCATCAGTGTATGAGGGCGTTTTAAATCTTTTGTACCAACTAAAGAGACAAGTCCTGCTCCAAAACGCAGAGCTGCTTTTGCACTTATGGTACTTGCTCCTATCTTTTGACCACTTATAACCGCGAGATGTCCATAATTGCCTTTATGAGAATTCTTTTTATTTCTGTATGGCAGTTCTATATCTTCTAAATCAAGTAAATTCCAATTTGAATCAACCTCATATCTATTTCTTGGAACGCCTAAATCAAGAACAACTATCTCTCCAACATACTCTTTTGCATCATCAGAAAACATTGATTTTTTAAGAGCTCCCATAGTAAGTGAAACATCTGCACAAAAGATATTTTCATCACACTCACCATTTGACTTTAGGCCTGAAGGTACATCACATGCAATTTTGAAAGCTTCTATGTTATTCATAGTTTGTAGGACTGCTTTTTCTTCATAGTCTAAGTCACCACGAAAACCAGTCCCAAAAACTGCATCCACAAGCACATCACAATCGTTTAACTCTATAGTCTTTTTCACACCTATGGCATGTGCTCTTTTTTGCTGAAGTATCGCCATATCTGCTTTAGGATCTTTTACAAAAAAAGTGTGGATATCATAATCACCAATAAGCAAACGCGAGAGTGCTATACCATCTGCACCATTATTTCCGCTTCCACAAACGACAACTATTTTTGAGCCCTTTTCAAAACGCGAGCGAATATAGTCTGCCATCCCATCAGCAGCATGTTCCATAAGTAAATCTTCACTTAGTCCAAACTTTTCATAACAACGTTTATCTAAAAAACCAACCTCATCAAAGAGCTTTTGCATTTACAATTCCTCATATAGTTTCATTTTTTCACTAAACTCTTGTCTAGTCTAAAAGTGCTCTTTACTACACTTTTTGCAACTTCCTTTAAAAATCATCGTTTGAGTAATATAACCATCGAGCTTTACAGGTGCTACATTTTCTAGACACTCTATTGAACCACATACATTACATATAAAATGGGCATGCGGTGTTTCTTGAAACTCATAATATTTTTTTTTATCATTGGACTCAAAACTATTTACAATAGACTCTTGTTCAAACTTTAGTACATTTCTATAAAATGTTGCTTTATCCATATGTATTCGGTCTTTTATATCTTCAAATGAAATAGGTTTCTTCTCTTCAATAAAAATCTCTAAAAGCTCTCGGCGTGCAGATGTTAATTTTAAGTTTTTTTCTTCTATTATGTTTTCTATATCCATGCAAGATTATAGCGTTGTTTCAATTTAAAATCCCTATGAGCACTTTAAACAAAAGATTTTACTCTATTTATAAGAAATTGCTATATAATAGTACATAAGGATTCTCATGGCAGGAAATGCAACTATATATCGGGCTGGTGTTAACATTGCGAACATGGATACACACTATTATAAGGAACACAACCTTACTTTAGCACAACACCCCTCAGAAAACGACCTGCGTTTGATGGTACGTTTAACAGCTTTTATACTCAATGCAGATGAGGAGTTGCTTTTTACAAAGGGAATCGCTCAAGATGATGAACCAGATTTATGGAAAAAAAATCTAAGTGGAGAGATTGAGCTCTCTATAATCCTTGGTCAACCAGATGAAAAACGCATAAAAAAAGCATGTGGAACTTCTAAGGATGTCATCATCTACACTTATCAAGAGGGGATGGCAGCTTCTTGGCTGAAGCAAAATGAAAAAATTCTCAAGCGTTTTCAAAACCTCAAAATTACAGCCCTAAGTTTTGATAATGATATAGAGCTACTTTGCAAGCGTTCAATGAACATTCAGTGTAATATAACAGATAATGAACTAACTCTTATAAACGATGAACACTCAATTATAGTTCATGAGGATGCAATAAAAACATAAGAGAGACTTCATTATAATAATCTATAAGGTGGACAAATGTATAAGCTTTTAACATCGAATTTTGACACACAAAATAGTCAAGAGATTCGTCAAATAATTTTGTTAAATTTATTACTTATTTTTGCAGCTTTATTTTCAATATTTTTTGGATTATTTAATTTTTTTATCTTAAAGAACTATCTCTTATTGTCACTTAACCTTCTAGGATTTTTCCTCTCTGCTGGAGTTTTTTTAGATGCACGAATAAATAAAAACCTAAACAGATCTACCACAACTACAGTCATAATCATCACTCTTTACTTTATAGTTTTTACCCTACTTAACAAAAATGATGGGTATGGTCTTTTTTGGATTTCTACTGTACCTGTTTTTGTTGTTGGTCTCATTGGAACAAAACGCAGTCTTATATTTTTGTCTTTTTACTTTAGTATTGTCTTTTTTGCAGCCTACTCAGGCATTGGCGAATGGCAAAATGGAGAGTGGAACACTTTAGGTTTTATGCGACTAGTATTTTCATCTTTGCTTATGACTATCGTAGTAATGATGATGGACTTAGCTCTGATAAAATCTTATGAAAACTACGAAAAACTCTCATCTATAGATATCTTAACTAACATTAACAATCGACGTAAAACGCAAGAAATTTTGAGCATAGAGATGCAAAGAGCACAACGCTATGAGACCGATTTGGCACTTATCTTATTTGATATTGATGACTTTAAAAAAATCAATGATGAGCAAGGGCATAAAATCGGTGACCTTGTCCTTCAAGAACTAAGCAAGGTAGTCCAAGAGTCTATTCGTAGTTCTGACTCATTTGGTCGTTGGGGCGGTGAAGAGTTCTTGATAATTATTCCGGAGACAAACAAAGAGCATGCTCTTCAAATCGCAGAAAAAATACGTCAAAATATTTGTGAGGCTTCCATGAAACCTATCTACAATTTAACCTGTAGTTTCGGAGTCTCTCTATTTTGTAAAAACGAAGATTCTCAAGAGATTTTTATAGACAAAGCGGATAAGGCTATGTACCAAGCAAAACAATTGGGGAAAAACCGAGTAGAATTTTTTTAGTAGCAATATTTTGAAGCCTAAAATGCTATAATGCCAAGATGAATTATAAAACAATTGCACAAGAAACTCTAAACATAGAAGCACAAACGCTACTGTATGCCTCATCTCTAATAGATGATGTCTTTGACAAGGCTGTTGAAGTCATTCTTAATTGCAAGGGTAAACTTATCATTACTGGTGTTGGTAAGAGTGGACTTATAGGGGCTAAAATGGCCGCTACTTTTGCTTCTACTGGAACACCGAGTTTTTTCCTTCATCCCACAGAAGCACTTCATGGTGACCTAGGAATGATAGACAAAAATGATGTGGTTATCGGAATCAGCTATAGTGGAGAGAGTGAAGAGCTTAGCTCTATACTGCCTCACATCAAGCGTTTTGGTGCTCCACTCATCGGGATGACAAAGAACAGAAACTCAACTCTTGGTTCTTACAGTGATATGGTCATAGAGCTTAATGTTCAAAAAGAAGCGTGTCCTATAGACACAGCACCTACAAGTTCGACTACTCTGACTTTAGCACTTGGTGATGCACTGGCAGTCTGCTTGATGAAAGCACGTAACTTTCAAAAAAGTGACTTCGCCTCATTTCATCCAGGTGGTGCACTTGGCAAAAAACTCTTTATCAAAGTCTCTAATTTGATGCAGAGTAAAAATATTCCCATAATACATAAAGATGCAAAAGTAAAAGATGCAATTTTAAGTATCTCAGAGGGGCGTTTAGGAACAACACTTATCGTAGATGATGAGAATAAACTCCTTGCCCTTTTGAGTGATGGTGATGTTCGTCGTGCACTTTTGAGTGAAGGTTTTTCACTTGATGATGAAGTCTTAAAGTATGCAACACACAATCCTATGAGTATCCAAAACGCCGATATGCTTGCTAGCGATGCACTTGTTTTAATAGAAGAAAAAAAGATACAACTTTTAGTTGTAACTGATAAAGACCAAAAGATACAGGGCGTTCTCCATATTCATACGCTCATTGAAAAAGGAATATCATAAAAATATGATGAGATTAAACAAATTTATAGCACACTACTCAACATACTCACGCAGAGAAGCTGACAAGGTTATCCAAGATGGATATGTAAGAGTAAATGGCGAGATAGAAGAGAATCCTGCAACACAAGTAGATGAAAAAAATGATGTCGTCTATGTAAGCGGGAAACAAGTAAGCAGACAAGAAAAATACACGGTCATCGTTTACAACAAACCAAAAGGTGAGCTTGTAACAAAAAATGATCCAAAAGGGCGTAGAACCATCTACGATACACTTGGCAAAGAGTTCAAACACTACATCCCAGTTGGACGTCTTGACTTTGCAAGTGAGGGACTACTACTTTTAACAGATGCTTCTCATGTTGCAACAGCACTTATGGAATCAGACCTAGAGAGAATCTACAAGATAAAAATCAAAGGTGAAGTGACTTCTGAAATGGAAGCAGGAATGCTCAATGGTATGTTTGTAGAAGATGCAACTGCCGGTGGACACTCTCACTCAAAAATCACTTCTATGGAGTTTAAACCATTTTTAGGCTATAAAATCCAGAAAAATGCACACAACTACTCTGTGTTAAAAGTTGCCATAAGTGAAGGGAAAAATCGTGAACTTCGTAGATTTTTTGCACACTTTGATGCAGAGATAGCTGACCTAAAACGCCTAAGCTTTGCAGAGATAGAACTCAACAATCTCCCAACTGGAAAAACAAGATTTTTGACTCGTAGTGACTACTCAGCTCTTTTTACATTTTTAAAAGCAGAAGAAAAACTTGCACGTGAGCAAGCAGGAAACAAACCAAAAGCTAAAAAAACAGAACAGCCAAAGTTTAATAAGCCAGATACTGCAAAAGCTCAAATAACAGAGCAGAAAAAACCAAAACCTAAGCCAAGAGCTAAAGTAAGTGCAAGAATGCCTTCAAAGCCAAAAGGCAAAGGCAAAAAGTAACTTGTCCGACTTCACACAACTCCTTCGTCCAAAAAATTTTGATGACTTAGTAGGTCAAGAGCATTTGAGCTCCCCTACTGCACCTCTTCGCGTTTTGTGCGAGAAGTTTGCTCTTGGGCATAGTTTTTTCTATGGTCCTGCGGGAACTGGAAAGACCTCTATCGCTCGTATCATCGCTAAAACGATGGACCTACCCTTTTATGAGTTTAATGCTACATCACTCAAGATAGAACAACTTCGTAAAATTTTTGAGCAGTATAAAAACGCTTTGCAAAAACCGCTCATCTTTATAGATGAAGTGCATCGTCTGGCAAAAAACCAACAAGAAGTCCTGCTCCCTGTCATGGAGAACAACACTGTTTTGGTCATTGGTGCTTCTACTGAAAATCCATTTTTTTCACTCACTTCGGCTATTCGCTCGCGATCTATGCTTTTTGAGTTAAAACACATCACAAACGCAGCACTTAGTAAACTTTTAAAAAAAGCGATAGAGGAAAACTCTCTTAGTTTAGATGATGAAACGCAGGAGTATCTTGTGGCAAGTTCAGGTGGAGATGCAAGAGCGATGCTCAAGCTTTTAGAGTTTGCTTCAAACATAAACGCCACCATAAGCATAGATATACTCAAATCCCTTCGTCCTCATGCACTTGCAGCTGGAAGTAGCGAAGCTGGTGTTCACTACGACTTAGCTTCAGCACTCATAAAGTCTATACGTGGAAGTGATGCGGATGCGGCGATTTATTATTTAGCTCGGCTCATTGAAGGTGGTGAGAGTGCTGACTTTATAGCACGCCGACTTGTAATTCTGGCAAGTGAAGATGTAGGAAACGCCAACCCACAAGCTCTTACACTTACTACATCTTGTCTGACATCTGTAAGTAAGATAGGCTATCCTGAAGCTAGAATAATTTTAGCTCAAGCTGTGGTTTATCTCTGCGGTTCACCAAAATCAAACTCTGCATATCTAGCTATAAACGCCGCACTTGATTCTGTAAGAAGTGGAAATATTTTAGAGATTCCCCCTCATCTACAACAAAATGATGGCAGAGGATATCTCTACCCTCACGACTTCGGTGGTCATGTAAAACAGCAGTACCTCTCAAAGCCTATGAAGTTTGTAGAACTCAAAAGTATTGGCTATGAAAAAAAGATGAAAGATTGGCTCGATGCACTTGAGTAAAAACTACAGCTTCTAAAATAGAAAAGTCCTTAGAGAGTTTTATCTTCTTCGTTATCTATTTTTGATTTTTCTTTTTTAGCAAAACCTGCACCTTTTTTAACTTTTGCCTCGAGTCCAAGTGCATCAACTATTTCTCTATAGTCAATACCAGCTTTGTTCATATTTGCAAAGCAAGTCACAATAACGGCTATTGTATTTGGAACTTCTCCCTTTTTCTTATAACCTTGAATATTTTTTTCACTCACTTTTATTAGTTTGCTAAATTTTGGAAGGGTTATTTCTGCATCAAGAAGTGTTTTTTTAAAATCTATGAAAGTCATTTTATGGTTCCTAAAGGAGTATATTTTACTTATTATATCTATATTTTATTACTTTTATATATAAATAAGTAAAATTTAAGCTCATAACATATACAATGGTAATAACTTATTACTTAAAGTATTAAAAAAATAAAAAGGAGTCATCATGGCTAAAGAATTAAAGAAAAAAGTAGTTGCAAAAGTTGCAAAGAAAGCTGTTAAAAAAGCTGATCTTAAAAAGAAAGAAGCTGCAAAAGTAATCAAAAAAGTTACAAAAGCGGTTGCTAAAAAAGCACCAACAAAAGTAAAAGCTGCTAAAAAAATAGCAAAAAAAGCTGTTAAAAAAGCTGCATAATTTCATTATAAGGAAAAGGTCGAAACCTTTTTCTTTATAAATTTAAGGAGTACAAATGTCAATCTTAATACCTAATGTTAAGTTTATAAAAAGCGGTGATATCAAAGCTACAGATATATTAATAAAAGTAATCGTGTTTACTAATCTCTTCATAGTAGGGAGTGCTTTGTTTTTTACATTTATAAAATAAAACCCACTTAAACATCTCATCTTTTACAGTCAACTCTTCACAACTCATACAGTATAGAATTTTTATGAGTACATTATTTAAAAAATTTATACTTATATCCTTTTATTTCTTTCAAATATACCCATAATTTAAAATCTTTTATGTACAATAGTATTAAATAAAAAGGGAAAATATGAAAAACAAAATACTTCTTTCGTTACTGTTACTAACTTCTACTCTTTTTGCAGAGGTCCAAGATAAGTTTAAAATTAACATTGGCACCATGTTTGTTACAGACTTTGAGACTGAGATGCAAATAGGACCTTCTAAAAGAGCTTTAAATGCGAGTGTCAATACAAAAGATCAATTAGGTATGACCTATGATACAAATGTATTTCGTCTTGATGGCTATTACCGTTTTACCAATAAGCATAGTGTAGACTTTACTTATTTTGCTGTTAAAAGTAGCGGGACCAAAACCATAGATCAAGATATTCCTAACTGGGGTGAAAACAATGACACTATTAGTGCAGGTGCGAGTGTAAGTAGCTACTTTAACATGGATATATATAAGTTAAACTATATGTACTCTTTTTATCATAACAAAGATGTAGAACTTGGCCTTACTATAGGACTTCATATAACAAATTTAGATGTAGGACTGAATGCTTCTGGGACTATTAGTGGTTTACCTTCAGCGAAATTAGTTACAAGTTCTGAACTTTTAGCTCCTCTTCCTGTTATAGGTTTTAAAGGAGAATACACAATAATAGATAAAACACTATTTGTACAATACGAAGCAGACTATTTTTACTTAAATTATGACGATTTTGAAGGTGCTTTCATCTCTACTACTATTAATCTAGAGTATAGATTCTTAGAAAACTACGGTATTGGAATTGGCTACAATTCAAATAATTTAGAACTTGCCGCAGATAATGGAAATGTAAGACTAGATGTTAAAAATACACTCACTGGTGGTGTAGCTTACTTTACATATCTATATTAATAGTTCAATTTTATAAACAAAGAAAAAAAATGAAAAACAGTAAAATATCACTCGCAGCTTCATTGCTGCTACTCCCGTTCATAACTTTTGCTGCACTTAATGCAGCCGACAAAATGCCTTCATCAGAGGCAAAAGCCAAACTCGCACTCGCTAAAGCAGCACAAAATCCACTTGCTGCAATGATTTCAGTACCTTTTCAAAACAATACTAATTTTAATATCGGTCCGGACAATCAAACACAAAACGTGATGCTTTTTCAACCTGTTATTCCTTTTGATCTTAATGATGAGTGGAATATTATTTCAAGAACGATAGTACCCATTACAACACAGCCTGATTACATTACACAAGATGGTACAAAAACAGGGCTTGGTAACACACAAGTAGTCGCTTACCTTTCTCCTAAAAAGGCTTATAAAGGTTGGATTTGGGGTGTTTCACCTGTTTTAATGCTTCCTGCTTCTAGTAAAGAGTATGGTTCTAAAGAGTGGGGAGGTGGATTTTCTGCTCTTGCATTAACAATGCCTGGAAGATGGGTATTTGGAGGACTTGTGACACAGGTTTGGGCACCAAGTGGAGATGAGTCAAATCAAATCAACTCCACATCAGTACAGTACTTTATAAACTACAATCTCCCTGATGGATGGTATCTCTCTACTGCACCTACTATGACATATAATTGGCAAGCACCCGCAGATGAGAAATGGATGGTTCCTGTTGGTGGAGGTGCTGGAAAGATTTTTCATTTAGGCAAACAAGCTATGAATGCCTCTCTTAGAGCCTACACAAATGTGGTAAAACCTACAGATAACAGTGCAGACTGGACATTGCAAGCACAAATTACATTTATGTTTCCTACAAAATAAGGGGCTTATTAGCCCTTATTTTTCAAGTGTTATTTCACCTGGACGCCATGATTTGTCTATCCAAGGTTGTAGTGGACCATACATACGAAGTATAGTAAACCAACTTTTTCCTGGCACAGTTTGTAGCCAATTTCCCTCTTTACCTTTTGGTGCTTTTGGTGCAAAGTAAATATCGTAAGAGCCATCAGTATTCTTTTTCATTCCCGGTGTTTGACTTCCAATAGTTGGAAATTTTTGACCTGTTTGAAGTTGTGAACGAGTCTGTGTATCATAAATTGTAACAGCCCAAAAGTCGTTTACTGGTACATTTTTTGGCAGATGAAGTTTGTAGGTTTTTGAACCATCAAATGCCTTTTTATTTGCATCGAGAAACGCTAGAGCATAATCCGAACCTTTTCCTGGATGTGAAGTTGCCATTGCTGGAGTTACTCCACCCGCATTAAAATAGTATAAGACCCGTGCATCAATATTCATCGTTCCATCTGCTTGAAAACTTGTGTTTTTATTTGCAAATGCTGTAGACCAAAGGCTATTTGGATCATCTGGATAGATTTTTACACCTGAAAAACGAGGATGATACGTAATAGTACGAGCTGTTGCAGCACCAAGTGTTGCAGCCTCACTCAAGAGTTTTTTCATTCTTTTGTCCGGAGTAAATGGCTTACCTTTTACGATACCTAAAGCAGCAATCGCACCACGTACTTCTGGATTGATAGCATCGATTGGCTCCTCTTGAACAATCTCATTAAGCTGTTGAAAATAAGAAAAATCACTCGGTAAAATTGTGTTAAATGCTTTCTTAGACATATCCACAAATTCAGTCGGTGCTGGTTTTTTCGCATTTTTGAGAGGGTAAACTTTTAGTTTTGAAGTGATGTTTTCAACGGCAGGTTTTAAACCATTTTTGATTGAACCACGTAAAAAAAGAAAGTTTCTGTTCGTTGAGGGTTTGAGTAGAAAATATCCCTTTGGTATAGTACCTGTATAGTGAGGTGGAACTACAAGGTATTTTCCGCCTTTCCCTTTATCTGGTCCTGTTACACCCATATTACCAACAAAACGCTGCCAACCATCATCAAGAAAACCGAGCATCCCAGGTGGTACTTCTATAACTGTTGGACCATCTTGTACAAGATCAGTATAAGTGTAAGCATAAAGTGTAGAGGTATTAGCAGTAACAACTAGCGTTTGAGAATCCATTAACTCTTTAAAAAGAGCAACTTTATTTGCCCCTTTAGCTCCTGCATTTGCTAAACCTGTACGAACACTGTACATAGAGACCGCACCAACATTACTTAGAAATACTTCCATCGCACGCATACGGTCTAGATTGTCATACACAGTGGCAACAGTAGCATCATTTGGAACGCCATCAAAGAACTCAAGAGTTCCAATACTTGTCTCAACTTTATCGGGGATAGAGATAGCTTTGAGCTCATCCTTTGTTACCACAGCAGAACATGGTAAGCTCAGAAGTGTTGTGGTTACGAGTATACTCAAGGGTGTTAATATTTTTTTCATTGTTTTTCCTTATTTTACGAGTTCAATTTCGCTTGGACGCCATGATTTATCTATCCAAGGTTCTAGAGGTCCATACATACGCAGTATAGTAAACCAACTCTTTCCTGGCACAGTTTGTAGCCAATTTCCCTCTTTACCTTTTGGTGCTTTTGGTGCAAAGTAAATATCGTAAGAGCCATCAGGATTTTTCTTCATGTCTTTATTTTGACTCCCAAGGGTTGGGAACACCTGATTCGTTTGCAATAATGAACGTGTTTGTGTATCGTAGAGTGTTACTGCCCAGAAGTTGTTCACAGGAACATTAGGCGACATGTGAAGTTTGTAAGTTTTCGAGCCATCAAAAGCCTTCTTCTGTGCATCTAAGTATGCTAATGCATAATCTGAACCTGCTCCAGGATGGCTTGTTGCCATCGCTGGTGTAACACCAGTCGCATTGAAGTAAAAGAGTGGTCGTGCGTCCAAATTCATTGTACCCTTAGCTTCAAAAGAAGTATTTTTGTTAGCATAAGCTGTTGTCCAAGCACTGTTGGTGTCAGGGTAAATGAAAACACCTCCGATACGTGGTTCATATGTAATAGCACGAGCAGTAGCATTTCCTAGAGTTGCAGCTTCATTAAGTAACTTTTTCATGCGAGCATCAGGTTTGAAGGGCTTGCCTTTAACGATACCAATTGCTGCTAGTTGACCGCGCATCTCTGGCCCAATTGTATCGATTGGTTCAAGCTGAACAAGTTCATTAAGATCTTCAAAGAAACTAATGTCTCGGGTAACAATAGTGCTATAACTCTTACCCGAAAAGTTGATGAACTCAGTTGCAGGAGGGTTATCTACTTTTGAAAGTGGGTAGATTTTGAGCTTAGATTTAATGTTTTTTACAGCAGGAGCTAGTCCATGTGCTATAGAACCACGCAAGAACATCAGGTTATTATAAGTAGGAAACTTGACTGTAAAGTAACCCTTTGGTATAGCTCCGCTGTAGTCTGGTGGAAGAAACAGATACTTACCGCCCTTACCTTTGTCAGGACCAATGACACCAAGATTGTCGATAAAACGAAACCAAGCATCATCAAGGAATCCTAGCATACCAGGTGGAAGTTCGACGACAAGAGCTCCCTCTGACTTTAGGTCTAGATATGTGAGAGCATATAAAGTTGATGTGTTTCCCGTAAGATAAAGCGACTCAGGTTTAAGAAGTTGCTCTGTGATTGTAACCTTGTTCGATGCATTTGCACCGATACCTGCATTACCCTTACGCATTGCATTAAGTGATCCTGCACCCTGGTTATTAAGATAAACCTCTACTGCTCGCATACGGTCTAAATTATCATAGAGTTTATCAATAGTAGCATCTTTAGGAACGCCATCAAAGAACTCAAGAGTTCCAATACTTGTCTCTACCTTATCAGGGATAGAGATAGCTTTAAGTTCATCCTTTGTCACCACAGCAGAACATGGCAAGCTTAGAAGTGCAGTGGTTACAAGTACACTCAAAGGTGTAAATACTTTTTTCATATATTTATTCCTTTATATATTTATTTTCGTTTTACTGGAGGATTAGGAAACTTCCAGCTACCATTTATGATTGCTTCGCTTGGCTCATACATACGAACAGAGTAGTTCCAGCCTTTCATAATAGGAAGACAGTTCTCTGTAGTAGCACTACAGCCACCAAAACGTACAGTATAAGATCCATCACTATTAGGCTTAGCAGTCAAGTTATTGAGACTATAAGCATGAAGTTTGTTCGCTTGAAAATAACCTGCTTCATTATAGAGGCTAATTGACCAAAAACCTTTTACTGGAACATCTTTGACTGTAAGTTCATATTTGCCAACTGGAAGGTTTGGTTGAACATTGATGTATTGTGCATCTTTGTCAGGCAGACCACCCCAAGCAGAAGCCGTCCCAATCATAAAGTGAATCGGATTAACTTCAGCCTTTGAACCAAAAGTTTCTGTATAACGGACTAATCCTTTGGCTAGATTAAGAACTGGATCAAGTGTCGCTTTGTAGCTTGCTTTATCGTAGTTTGGTAATACAAATGGATTATGAGAATTAGCAGTTATTTTAACTTGGTCTTGAAGTTTTTGAGCAGCAGATAAATCTGTTGCATCCTCTGGATTTGCAAGTGTACGAATAACTATACCAACAAAAGGAGTTTCAAATTTTTTCATGTCTAATTTGTAAGAGCCACCACCGTAAAAAACTTCATTAACATAACCATCATTATTAATGACCATTAAAGACATGTAGCGTTTACCTGTATTTGGTAGGGTGATTGTGGCACCTTTAGAAATATCAACAACACCAAGAGAGTAGAGTGTGTCACGATTCATTCGAATAACATTTTGCTTGTCAATTGGTGTAGGTTGACGATTGCTGTGCAACTTATTGATGCCTCCAGCCATTTTAATAATGCCTTCAAATTCGAAATCGGTTTGTGCTTTATTGAAATTGTCAACATTGATAATAACTGGACTACTTGTCGCAGCTGTAACTAGACTTGGAGACAGTAGCATCGTGATTAATGCGGTAGATCTTAATAAAACTCTAAGCGGAGTGAATCGTTCTTTCATAAGATTTTTCCTTTAATAACTAGATTAAACAATTATGCCTATTTAATACTGTCAGAATTATTAAAGAAACCTATACTTGATAAAACACATCTAAAGAAGATTCTTCTCAATTGAGTTGGATTTTTTAATATGCTCCAAAAAGAACAATTTTATGAAATCCCTAGCTTATCTTTAGCTATACTTTTAAAAATCACTTTAGGGAAAAATTATGTCAAAAAAAGCAGTTACAGATAAAGAAGCACTCGACTATCATGAGTTTCCTCAGCCAGGAAAAATATCAGTAGAAGTTACAAAACCAGTAGCAACTCAAAGAGATTTGAGTATGGCATATACTCCGGGCGTTGCAGTTCCATGTTTAGCCATAGAGAAGAACCCAGAAGATGCATACAAGTACACTGCCAAAAGTAATCTTGTAGCAGTTATTTCAAATGGTACGGCTGTTTTAGGACTTGGAAACATCGGTGCACTTGCTTCAAAACCTGTTATGGAAGGAAAAGGAGTTCTGTTTAAAAACTTCTCAGGACTAGACAGTTTTGACATTGAAGTTGATACTGAGAGTGTTGATAGATTTTGCTCCGTAGTTTCAGCAATAGCCCCTACTTTTGGTGGTATAAATCTCGAGGATATCAAAGCACCAGAGTGTTTTGAGATAGAAAAACGCCTCATAGAAGAGCTCAACATCCCTGTTATGCACGATGATCAACATGGAACAGCCGTTATCTCGACTGCGGCTATTATCAACGCTTGTGAACTTACAAACAAGAAGATAGAAGAGATTAAGATTGTCGTTGTGGGTGCTGGTGCTGCTGCTATATCATGTGCAAGACTCTATCGTCACATTGGAGTAAAAGACATACTTATGTTAGATTCTAAGGGACTAGTTCATAAAGGAAGAAGTGATTTAAATGTCTATAAACATGAGTTTGCTTGCGATACTTACTTAGAGAGAGAAAAAATTTTTAAGGGTGCTGATGTTGTAGTAGGACTTTCAAAACCAGGAACCTTTACACTCGAAGACGTAAAACGCATGGGAGAGTCTCCTATTATCTTTACACTTGCAAATCCTACACCTGAAATAATGCCAGAAGATACAAAAAAAGCTCGTCCTGATGCCATCATCGCAACAGGGAGAAGTGACTTTGCAAACCAAGTAAACAATGTACTTGGTTTTCCTTTTATCTTTAGAGGTGCTATGGATGTTCGTGCTAAAAAGATAAACATTGAGATGAAAATTGCAGCTGCAAAAGCTCTGGCAGATTTGGCAAAAAAAGAGGTTCCAGAGTACCTCAGCGAAGTTTATGGTAAAAAAATGAGCTTTGGTAAAGAGTACATCATACCCGTACCTTTTGATAAACGCCTCGTCGTAGAAGTATCTTCTGCTGTAGCCCTTGCGGCTATAGAGAGTGGAAGCTCAACTATGAAAGACTTCGATATACAAGCCTACAAAAAAGAGCTTGCTTCTAGAATCAAGTAACTTTTTTCGCCTCTTTATAAAACCTGGCAAGTCCGCGTTTAGACTTGCCATCTACCTCGTAAGATATAAGTTTTAAGTACTCTAAAATATCTTTCTCTTTTATCCCTGTTTTTTTACTCGCGTTTTTCAAAATATACTGAGGAATTTTTATCTGGCGTTTTAGAAATTCTCTCTCTATTTTTTTATACACCTTTTTATCTTTGTGATAACATAAAAGTGCGAAAACAAAAGGGAGTTTATGGCGTTTATACCACTCCTTTGCAAGATCTATATAGTCATCATTTGCAAGTGCATAACGTAGTGCCTTATCACCAATGAGCACTTCACCCTCAAGTCCCAAAACTTTCGCAAGAACATTTGAAGAAGCAGACTCTACATCCTTTTTGTCCTTTTTACTTGGAATAATTAAAACGCTTTTAACGTCTTTTCTAGCAATAATTCCAAGTCCAACATAAGAGCTACGGCGAGCACTGATACTAGAGATAAACGCCGCATCAACCTTTCTTGCATGAAAGGAAGCATTGATAACTGCAGGCACTCCGCGTTTATACTCCATACTCATCTTCTCGCTTGAGTTTTTAATGAAACGCTTCATAAAGATGTGAAAAGGTAATAAGTTAAGATACTCTATTTTTCCAAAAATCATAATGCAATTATACAGAGCTTAACTTATCTTTGATATAATCTTTTCACTAAATTTACAAGGGTTTAAGATGATTATAGTTGAGTTTTTAGGGCCTATACAAAAGCCTGATATGGAGTTGGAGATAGACAACTTAAACGAGCTTGCAAAGGTTTTACAAGATGATGCGGAGCTAAGTGAGTGGTTACAGAGCTGTGCTGTAGCCCTGAACAACAAGCTAGTCTCTACACTCGACACTCCCCTAAAAGATGGAGATAAAGTCTCACTTTTACCTCCTGTTTGCGGTGGTTGAGGAATGCTTAGCATATATAACGGTTCGCTAGATGTCCCAAAAATTTTAAAAGATTGGTACGAAGAAGAGGCTACGAGTAACTACGGTGCATATATTCCTTTTATCGGAACTGTTAGAAGCGAAGATGGAATCGATGGCTTGAGCTTTGATATTTATGATCCTATCTTAGAGACTTGGTTTAAAAACTGGGAAGAAAAAGCACACCAAAAAGGTGCTATTGTCAAAATGGCACACTCCCGTGGAGATGTAATGCTTCATGAATCATCATACATCGCTTCTGTTTTTTCACCAAAACGCCGCGTTGCTCTAGAGCTTATAGATGAGTTTGTAGAAGATTTTAAAGCAAGTGCTCCAATCTGGAAGTATGACCTTAAAGATGGAAAACGCATCTATGCAAAAGATCGCTCTACTGCCATAAAAGGTAGTGGACTACTTGCAAAAGGAGAAAATTCATGAGTCTTTTATCTTACGAAGCTAGCCAAAACATGTTGGATTTACTAAGAGTAAACGCCAGTAGATTTGAGAGGGTTCCACTCAGCTCATCTCTTGGTCGCGTTTTAGCCCAAGACATTGTTGCCGAATTTAACGACCCACAGTTTCCAACCGCTTCAATGGACGGTTACGCTTTAAAGCATGAGGACATGGAGCTTGGTGTTTTAACTGTTTTGGGAGACAATCCCGCTGGACATGACGAACAAAGAGAATTAAACGCTGGCGAGTGTATAAAAACCTTTACGGGCTCAATGATGCCGCATGGTGCCGACACTCTCATTCAAATAGAAAACGTTACTTATGAGGATGGAAAAATTACCATCAACGAGCCTGTTCCCAAAGGTTTCTCTGTTCGTCCTGTTGGTGAGGGTTATAAGTCTGGTGACATTCTTATCACGAAGGGAACAAAAATAGGCTTTGCAGAGATAGGTGTTATGGCAGGACTCAACCAAGTGATGGTGAAAGTTGCTATTCGTCCTCGTGTTGGTGTCATAGCAACTGGAAGCGAAATTTTAGACCTTGGTGAAAACTCTGATAACCCTGCACAGATAAGAAGCTCGAACAACTACACACTCGCAGCTCTTTTTGAGCAAGCGGGTGCAGAGGTCATCCAACTAGGAACAGCACCGGATGATAAAGACGCCATCATGAAAACGTTTACAACGGCTTTAGAGTCTGTAGACATTCTTGTAAGCACTGGTGGCGTGAGCGTTGGAGATTATGACTTTGTAAAAGACATCGTACCGCGTTTAGGTGCTTCTGTAGTTTTTAAAGGTGTTTCTATAAAACCAGGTCGTCACATCATGGTGGCGCAAATGGAGTCTAAGTTTATCTTAGCGCTTCCAGGTTTTGCTTACTCATCTACGGTTACGGGAATCTTGTATGCCCTACCACTCATTTCAAAAATGCTCGGGAAAAAAGAGCCTTTTAAAATGGTCGCAGCAAAACTCCAAGAAGACTTCAAAAAACGCAGCCCTTACAGTGAGTTTACTGCTTGTAATGTTGTCGTTGAAGATGGTCAGTACTACATAAACTTTGAAGACAAAAAAGTCGGAAGCTCGGCAATTTTGACAAATATGCTTCACTCAAGCGCACTCATGATAGCAGGGGAAGAGGATAAGTTTTTAGAAGCAGAAACTTATGTTAATGTACTTTTAGTGGATATGTTCTAGTGAAAGTACTCAGCTTAAATGCCTCAACGAAAGCTGTAGAGGAGCTTGAGCTTGAGATGCAAGCAAACACTATCTATACTTTTTTTAGCTCTATACTCATAGATGAACTTCAAAGCCTAAACCAACATCTCATTTATACCGATGCAAACGCTCTAAGTGAAGGTAAAAGTGCTTACTTTCTAGGAGAGCAACTTCTTGTAGGAAATGCTCTTATAGTAGGAAGAAAAGGATTTACAGATATAGATGTAAAAATACAAAAAGAGGAGCTCTCTTCTTTAGTAGATGACAATCTAAATGCATTTTACACTCAAGCACTCTCACTTTTAAAGGCTACAGATATAAACCTCTACCGCACTTTCTTAGCGAAAAAAGGTGACGAAGAGATTCCTCTCAATACAGAATGGGTACTTTATACTTTTAACATTGCCGATAGTAAAACGCAGGAGTACTTTTTGAGTGAACTTGAAAAAGCTCTCTCTTTAGAAGAAAACGCGGAAGCTTACATGCAAAAAATGGCAGGTTTAGCCTTAAACGCAGGAGCCTAAACTCTTAAAAAAGCGTAGCCTGAAGAGCTTTTAGTTTAAAACTTCTTCTATGTATAGGGCAGTAGCCATGCTTTTTTATCATCTCTACATGCACTTTTGTTCCATACCCCTTATGCTTTTCAAACTCATACTCAGGATAAAGTTTCGCGTCTCTTATAATGTTTCTGTCGTGTGTAACTTTTGCAAGTATAGATGCTGCACTTACTTCTGCAACCTTACCATCGGCTTTCACCATAGTCTCTAGGTTTTTCACACCAAACGTCGTATTTCCATCAAAAAGATAAGATTCTGCTTCTAAGGTAGATTTTATCTCCTCTAAGGCTCGGGTCATACACTTAGATATGCCCTCTTCATCTACTTCTTGTGGAGAGATTATAACTATATGGTTTAGCGTTTGAGTCATTATCTCTTCAAAAAGTTCATATCTGCGTTTTTCACTTATTTTTTTAGAATCGTTTAGCCCAGCAATTTTAAGCTCTGAAGTAAAGATACATCCCGCTACAACTAAATCTCCAGCAATAGGTCCACGACCCGCTTCATCTATACCACACAAACTCATCTAATCTCCTAGTGCCCAAATATCAAAGGGAAGTATTTCGACTTTTGAGAGAGGGTGTGAGATACTCCCCTCTTTGTTCATCGTCACAGCTATAACCTTTGTTATAGAGTGTGTAAATATAAAGGCCTCTATGCTCTCTAGTTTTTTAAAGAGTTGGCGTTCATCTACAAAGGGTTTACAAAGAATTATCTCATTGGTTTTTGGAAGATAAAAATCGATTTCCTCATCATAGTAACACTCTGTTTTAGATTTTAGTAACTCTAGAAAAACCATATTTTCAAAAAGTCTACCAAAGTTCTTCTCAATACTCAAAGCACTCTTTAGTGAGGTATCACAAAGGTATATTTTTTTAATTGCTTTTGCATGATTAAACTTTTCCAAAAGATGAATATATTTTTTTTCTACAAGCGATTCAAATGATTTGTAGAGCTTGTCTTTAGAGATCTTTCTACTTGTTTTTAAACGCTCATAGATTGTAAATGCCGAGAGCTTTTGAGACATCATCTTTGCAGCCAAACGCAGAATATCAAACTCCATATCATCTAAAGAGTAGTGTAAAAACTCTTGGATATAGACACTCCTTACATCCGTAGGTAACTTGTGCATAAACGCAAATCCGCCTAGTTGGACAAAATGATTTAAAGCACTTGAGTCATACTTATGTTCATAGGCTAAAAACTCTTCATAATCAAGAGGATAAAGTTCTAAAACCTTTAAGTAATCCAGATCCAACTTTTTTTGCACAGTGATTATGAGCTGTGAGACATTGACAATCTTTATCTCTTCTTTGTAGTTATCAAGCACTAAGGTACTTATCTTGTTTCTATTGCAAAATGAAGCGAGTTGTGTGTTAAGTGTTGGGATATCTATACGAACATCATTACAATCTATGTAGAGATAAGAACTTTTTTTTAAGCCTAAAAGATAGTTCTTGAGAAGTTTTGTTTTTCCACTCTTAGAGATTCCTACAATTTGATACGAAGAAGAGTCTAGCTGGACTTTTCTCTCTACAAACTTCTCTATTTGCAGATCTGTTTTATAAAACTCTTCGAGTAAAATTTCCATTTCTTAGGATGCTTTGAGGTAGCCTAACTCTTTTTTATCTACTGCAATGTCAAGGACTCTATAGAGTGCTTCGCGTTTAGAAGATACATACTCTTTAATGGTGTTTGTTGGCTTGAGGTTTTGTTTGAGCCCATACTCTTTTTGTATAAGATATTCACCAAAGAGGGTTTGGTAAACATTTATCTTATAGTAGTACAGTCTTTCGTTAGAATTTTTAAATAAAATCATTTTTATCTCACTAATTATGTTAATTCACAATTAGCAAGAATTATTCCTATTTAAAGCAATTAGCTCATTTTAATAAGAAAAGTATCGCCTGCTTCTTCTAATGCAAACTTATGTTTTTGACAAAAAGTTTCATTCATTGTTTCTACCATCTCTAAACTTTTTTCTAAAGCTTCATCTTTTGATTCTATTTCTTGATTATTTTCATAGCTACTTCTTCTGAAACATCCACACTCTCTATCTACAACTATTTTATACATATTATTTCCTTGTGTTATATTTGTGAAATAATACACTTTTCATCTTGTTTGACTCTTAACGATAAAGTAATCTTTTCGTATTTAAGAATAGGACTCTAAAATGTAGTTTTGTGCTAATCAAGATAGTGGAAATATATCTCCAATCCAATTTCACCCCAGTACTCTGTAGTATCTGCATCTACTACTCCATCAAGCTCTGGTTGCATACCAAAGAGCATCTTATACTTTAAGTGTTTATTGTAGTTATAACTCAGTCCATACTCCTGACTCAAAGAGGGAACATCAATCTCGAAGGGTGAACCTGTATAAATGTTTGTAAAAACATTGTATTGATCAACAATCTTTGCCTCGGCAAATACTCCCCAGTAGAGTCTATTTACATTCTCTCCATCTACAACATCAATATAGCGATGTCCTAGCTGAACCTCTAGTGAGAGAGCCTCATCTAAAAGTATCATAGGAAAACTCCCAATTGCCATATATGAAGTATTTGGAGAGCTTAGAAAATTAGAACCTGTTGGAAGAACTGTTCCTACTATGAGTGAAAAACCAGGTGTACCATCATCTTGTGGATAGTAAAAATTGTACTTAGGATATAGTGCTAAATCTTTTGCAGTTGTTTTTTTCTCTTTTGTGAGTTCATCTATTTGAATTCCAGCGGCACTTGAAGTTATAAAAGATAAATTTTCACCTAGTTTTAACTCTAAGATAAGTCCTTGCAAAACGATATCAAACTCAGTTCCATCAGAGTATTCTGACCAGGTGTCAAATGTGATTTTTTCTATGGCGTTTGCATTTGTACTTATTAGAAAAGCTGCAAGACAGGATATAGTTCTTTTTAAAAAATTGTTCATAAATTCTCAGTTCTTTTTTAATTTTGGCACGCATTCTAACTAATACAAAAGAAGCAATGGTAAATAAAAACTGTTGATGCTTTAGGAATTTGCTATACTTGCATTATGAAAAATGACTCACCAAAGAAAAAAGTGCTTATCCTAGCGACAACAGACACAACTCTCTCTATAATCGCACAAGCTGTTCTCAACAAATATCTTCGAGATGTTGAAGCGTTTAGTGCAGGTATCAACGCTGCAAAAAAGATAGATGAAAATACCATTCGTTTACTCAAGGAAGAAGGTTTATGGAAAGATGACTACCATGCCAAAACACTTGATACACTCAAAGATATGGAGTTTGATCTTGTAATCACTCTTAGCGATTATGCAATGAAAAAATGTCCAGATTTCTCAGACACAACAGACATCATAGCTATAGAATATGATGAGATAGATGGACGAAACTACTCTTCTTACAAAAAAAGCCTCAAGCTAATGCAGATGGAAATTACTCCTATAGTTAGAATGCACTTTGCAATGTAGATAAAGATTTAACTCTTTATCACCATAAAAACGATATAATTTCACAACAAAAAAAGATATGCAAAGTATCTTTAAACTTTCAATACAAACGGAAATACTTATGACACAAAGCCCATACCTCGAACTCGGCCGTATCAACACACTTATTTTAGACAGACTTACTACTCCTGGTGCTTATCTTATGGCAGAAGATGGAAATGATGTTTTACTTCCTGGTCAATATCTTACACAAGAGATGAAAGAGGGAGACCTCCTTGATGTCTTTTTATATACTGACTCTGAAGATAGACTAGTAGCAACTACACTCAAACCGACAGCTATGCTAGATGAGTTTGCCCTATTTAAAGTGCTTGACACTGCTCCTTTTGGTGCGTTTATGGACTGGGGACTCAGTAAGGACCTTTTTGTTCCAAACATGTTTCAAAAAACACCCTTCAAAGTTGGAGAACAGCGTTTTCTTCGAGTTGTGTATGATGAAAGAACGCATAGACTTGTTGGTACTGAAAAATTAGGTGATTTTTTTGATAGAAAAGTTGTTGGTCTTGCAGTAAACAAAGAGGCAAAAATTCTTGTTATCTCTAAAACGCCGCTTGGCTTTAAGTGTATAGTCAATGATAAGTACGAAGGCCTTATATATCATAATGAAATCTTTGAAAATATAGAACTCGGAGACGAGAAAACTGCTTATGTTAAAACAGTAAGAAAAGATGGAAATATTGATCTCACACTAAGGAAGCCAGGGAGTAAGAACTCTTCTGCTTCTAACGACAAAGTTCTCGAACTTCTAAAAGCCAACAGTGGTATAATGCCTTATAACTACAAAAGTGATGCCGAGCTTATTAAGAGTGTCTTTTCAATGAGTAAAAAAGAGTTTAAACGTAACCTCACTAAACTTCAAGACGAAGGAAAGATTGAAGTAAAAGAGACTGGCATTTACTTAAAGAGTTAGCGATGGCAAAGAAAAAAGAGAACATTGATTTACGAGCTAAAAACATCATTTTTTTACTTCAAAATGAAGAGTATAAGGCTCTGCGTTTCTATCAAGATAAGATGACTCTTGATATTATCTCAACTTCTAGTGTAAATGAAGGCATTAGAAATGTTGCTTTTGCACACATTCCAAAAGAGATAAAAAAGATAATTAAACCAAACTAGATGAAGAATTACTATGACATTTAATCAAATAAAAATGGCAATATATGCTACTTATATAACAAACTACTTCGGATATAAATTAACCAAAGCTAAAACATCACAAGAAAAAAAGAGAATTAGAACAGATTACTCTCTCACTCTGTTGGGTAAACTAAAACTTCAAGTAAAGGTTTTAAATCCTGAAAAAATTCCAAAAGATGGTCAATATCTTTTAGCCTCGAATCATAGAAGTGTAATTGATCCACTTATCATAGAAATTGCAACACAAAATAGCTCAATCTTTGGACATTGGATTTCAAAAAAAGAGCTCTATAACTCTTTTTTCTTTGGTCTTTTTGTTAGAAATGCAGGTACGATTTTACTTGATCGTGAAAAATCCCAGATGGGAGACTTTTTTGCCGATATCAAAAAAGCCACAAAAGCTGGTGATTCTATCTACATTTTTCCTGAAGGTACTAGAAACAAAGGTGAACATGATTTAAGTGAGTTCAAAGATGGCTCCCGTATCATAGCTGTAAAAAATCGCCTTGACATACTTCCTGTTTATATCAGAACAAACGCAGATACAGAACTTATGTCTTCACTCAAAGATGGACTACAAACTAGAACTATTGAGGTTGAAATAGGCGATATCATTAGCTACAAAGATAAGAGTGAATCACTTCAAGACTCTTTTTACAAGCAATTTAAAATAAATAAGCCGGAGGATTAAAGATGAATGAACAGGTAAATACAGCCGCTAGTGGTGGTGATTTTTATATCTGGATAGCTATGTTTAGTCTACTTATAATTGGTGTTGGATATTTAGCATATATAAATAAAGACATTGAAAGATAAGTCCCAACCTGAGTTGGGATGAAGAGTATATCAGTGAATCAGAAAGATATACAAGGAGAATCGTAACTAAATTATATAGACTTATTGTTACAAAAGTGTTAACAGTTATTTATGTAACTTTAGTTATTATTCTTTACAATTAAACATAGAGGGGAATTTATGAAAAAATGTACATCCTTAAAAGAAGTCAGAGAAGAGATAGATCTTATTGACACTCAATTAGTAGATTTGATTTCAGAAAGAAGTCATCTCGTTCGTCAAGCTGTCGCTTTTAAAAATAGTGTAGAAGAAATAAAAGCGGCAGATAGACTAGAGTACATACTCCAAAAAAGTCGTCATCAGGCAATATCACTTGGAATAAATCCAAATATGATTTCTGAACTATTTAAAATAATGATAGATGAAATGGTTGAAATGGAGATATCTGAGTTTAGAAATGCAGATGTATTTTAAATGTCAACACCACCCTTACTCTAGGTACCCCTTGAGGGTAAAAGCATAAGTGTGGTGCTGCACATTATAGTGAAGAATACTATTTGTATCTGTAAGTGATACGACCTTTATCAAGTGAGTATGGAGTTAACTCTAGTTTCACTTTATCACCTGGAAGAATTTTAATGTAATGCATTCTCATTTTTCCAGCAATGTGACATAAAATAATATGTCCATTCTCTAATTCAACACGGAAAGTTGCATTTGGTAATGCTTCAATAATCTTGCCGTCAACTTCAATAACATCAGCTTTAGCCATATTTAAGTCCTTTTTTAACTCTTAAGCAAGAGATAATATTTCAGCTTTACCGTTGATCACTGCAACAGTATGCTCATAGTGTGAACCGCGCAAACCATCGGTACTAACAACATCCCACCCATTTTGTAATATAATAGGTTTTGCTTCTTTTTGACATATCATAGGTTCCAAACAAAAAACCATTCCATTTTTTATCTTTGGTCCAGCCTTAGCTTTTCCATCTAAATAATTTGGAATTTGAGGTTCTTCATGAGGTTTTTTCCCTATTCCATGACCACAAAAATCTCTTAGAGGTACATAACCAGCATCTACTATAGATGTTTGTATTATCTCAGAGAGTTCTTTAAAACGCATACCATCTCTGATAGAGTCGATAGCAGTATAAAGAGCATTTTTGGCACATGCGATAAGTATTTCATCCTGTATCTCTATCTCACCAACTCCTGTAGTAATAGCAGCATCACCAAACCAACCATCAAGTTCAGTTCCAATATCATAACCGATAATGTCACCTTCTTGTAGTCTGTAATCGCTAGGAATACCATGAATGATTACTTGATTGAGTGATGTACAAACAGCATTAGGGAAGCCATAAAGACCTTTAAAAGAAGGCTTAGCACCATGAGATCGGATATAATCCTCTGCCATAGCATCAAGTTCTAATAAAGAAGCTCCAACTTTTGTGTTTGTTCGGAGTAGTTCGAGTGCACCGCCAACAATCTTGTTAGCAGCACGAAGTTTTTCAATCTCTTGAGGTTTTCTAAGAGCAATAGCCATCTTATAAACCGGTTGCGCTTAGTGTTTCATATTTGCTCGAGTAAACTTGAGCTTCTATTTTTCTCATTGTGTCAAGTGCAACTTGAACAACAATAAGGACTGCCGTACCACCAAAAAAGAATGGAACCCCCATACCTTTTATAATCATAAAAGGTAAAGTAGCAACAAGACCAAGATATAGAGCACCTGTAACAGTCAATCTACTTGCAGTTTCATTAAGAAACTCTTTTGTAGAGTTACCACTACGGATACCTTGGATAAATCCACCCTGGCGTTTTAGGTTCTCAGAGATATCTTTTGCATTAAAAGTAATCGATGCATAAAAGAATGCGAAGAAGATTACAAATACAAAAGTCAAAAAGTTAAAGAAGTAACTATTTGGGTTTAAAAAGTCAGCAATAACTTGAATCGTAGGATTTGTACTACTAGAGAGTACAGTCATAGGAAACATTAAAATTGCTGAAGCAAAGATTACTGGAATAACACCAGCAAGGTTTACTTTGATAGGGATATAGTTCATTACACGTTTGTTTTGGTTTGCCATCATAACTTTCTTAGCATAAATGATAGGAATACGACGCTCTCCAAGTTCAACATAAATAATAATCGCCACAGTACCTAAAATAAGTGCAAGAATTGCAATTACAGTTAGGAAACTCATAGCACCAGTATTTACCATTGTTATAGTTTGACCTATAGCAGATGGGATAGCTGAAACAATTCCTGCAAAGATAATTAAAGAGATACCGTTACCGATACCACTCTGAGTAATCTGCTCACCAATCCACATTAGTAACATTGTTCCTGCTAACATTGAGATAGCAGAAAGCAGTATAAATGTATTATGATCAGCTAAAATAGCACTATTGCCACTTGGTCCTGTAAGACTTTGAAGTCCAACACTCACACCTATCGCTTGAATAATAGTAATAACAATTGTCGCATAACGAATAATTTGCATATACTTAACCATACCATCACGCTCTTTTTTCATCTGACCTAGTGTAGGAAATGTTGCAGCTAAAAGCTCCATGATGATTGATGCAGTAATGTAAGGCATAATACCAAGTGAAATAATAGATAGTCTCTCAACAGCGTTTCCACTGAACATGTTAAATAAACCAAGAGCATCTGATTGATGTGAATCGAAGAAAGAAGCAATAACTGCTGTATCTACACCTGGAACTGGCACATAAGCCAGCAGGCGATAGATAAATAAAAACCCGATAGTAATAAGTATCTTATTAACTAGATTTTTATTCATAATATTTAGTTACCTGTAGTAGTAACGTTTTCGTCTTTAATTTTCGAAGCTAGCTCTTTTGCTCCAGCTCCTACTAGTTTAACTTTACTTACTGCCGCACCCATTTTATGAACACCACGAATTGACTCGATAGTGATCTCAGCTAGTTCAGCAACAGCTTTAATTTTTCCAACATTGATAACATATGGTTTTACTAATCTAGAAGTAAATCCTATTTTAGGCATACGTTTTGCAAGTGGTTGTTGTCCACCCTCAAAGTTTCTTTTTCTTTTGTAACCTGAACGAGATTTCTGACCTTTTTGACCACGAGCAGCAGTCTTACCAGTACCAGAAGCTTGTCCACGTCCAACACGTTTACGGTTAGAAGTAGAACCCTCAGCAGGTGTTAAATTTTCAATACCCATTTTCTATCCTTTTATACGAGAAAGTGCTTCAACTGTAGCACGTACTAGTGTATTTGGATTGTTTGAACCGATTGACTTTGTAAGAATATCTTGGATTCCTGCAAGCTCAAGAACTGGACGAGCAGCTCCACCGGCGATAACACCCGTACCTTCTGATGCTGGCTTAAGTAAAACACGAGAAGCATTATACTTGTGCTCAATATCGTGAGCGATTGTAGTACCTTTAATCTTAACAGTTGTTAAGTTTTTAAAAGCATTATCAACAGCTTTACGAATAGCATCTGGAACCTCTTTAGCCTTACCAACACCATAACCGATAGTACCATTTTTGTTTCCAACTACAATAAGTGCAGTAAAACGAAAGCGACGTCCACCTTTTACAACTTTAGTAACACGACCAATATTTACGATTGACTCTTCAAAATCATCTCTGTTAATTTCCATCATGTCTCCTTAAAACTTAATTTCGTTTGCACGAAGTGAATCACCAAACGCAGCGATAACGCCGTGGTACTGGTAACCATTACGGTCAAATACAATTTCATTGATGTTAGCAGCTTTAAGTGTTGCAGCAAATGCTTCACCTAGTGCAGTAGCACCTTCTTTGTTAGATTTATGACCAGTTGATTTAGAGTTTAAAGCACATAATGTTGTTGCAGTAACATCATCAATTGCTTGTACACTTAAATAACGGTTTGACTTAAATACAGAAACACGAGGAAGTGAAGCACAACCAGATATTTTTGCACGAATACGTAACTTACGCTTTAAACGGTTAGCTACTTTATTTCTTAATACTTTTGCATTCATAATTTAATACCCTCCCTTACTTCTTAGCAGTTTTACCGGCTTTACGCACGATATGCTCTTCCATGTATTTAACACCTTTACCTTTGTAAGGCTCTGGTGGACGGAAACTTC
>JGI997J19993_1000116_pt1 | contig 30321 bp, 29 predicted proteins | sample Etolagbewater25m_FD_19993 | JGI IMG/M metagenome (IMG submission 19993)
TTCTATATACAATATACCCCTTCCGCTTTAAAAAACAAAGCTCAGTAGCATTCCCGTTCACAAAACTCTTTCCTTTTTACCTTCCTGAGCAGAGAGGTTATTGCCCTCGCCAGAACTGCTTCCCGGAAGATTCTGTAGCCTTTATCGCGCCTGAAGTTTCTGGTTTTCATAACGGCTTGTGTTTGAAGATTATCGGTCGTGAAAGTGGTGAAACAGAGAAACGGCCGTGAAGCCGTCTCTCTGAGAGTTGGCGTCCCCCATTACACCAACTCAACCTCACTGGCGTGAGGAATTTCATATGTTCACTGTTGATAATGCAAATGGTATGCCAAAGTTGAAATGATGGCTCTGAAGAAGTGATAACTGAAAGTAGAAAAGCGGTTTACAGCATCCCATTCCATTGGGAATCAGCCAGCAGCATACGACGACCTCATGAATCATTCGATTCAAATCAAGACAGAACAATGCGTATTGAATCAATCTGTATCATGAAGCAGAAGGATAACACAGTACCCTCTGAGTTTCGGAGAGAAAGTATGTAAACAGCCACAGTTTCAACTCCTTCTGATCATTTGCCGGCATCACAGCCCTCAATATCCAGCGCTTCATCAGAGCAAGAGAAACCTATAGTCGATTATCAAAATGTTGTATAATATAAATTATGTAAAGCTGACGGCATCTGAAATTCGGGATTTGAGTCATTATGAGCAAGGTCAGTCAGATACCTTGCGGTAACGGTTGACGGCAAGCGTCAGCATAAGGCCGGCGTCAGCCGTCAGTATGGCTAATGGGGTGGCTATTTCCGTGATACCTGAGCCTTTGAGCATGACACGGCGCATGATGTCGACAAAATGGCGTACGGGATTGGCCATGGTCATGTTCTGCGCCCAGTGCGGCATGCTCTCGATTGCTGTAAAAAGACCGCTCATAAGGGTGAAGATGACCATAAAGAACCACGCAATGAACATTGCCTGCTGCTGTGATTCGGTAAGCGTTGAAATCAGGAGCCCCATGCCCAGTACCACAAGCATGTAGATACCTGCCACAAGATAGATGAGCCAGTAGCTTCCAAGCATCGGCACATGGAAGGCAAATCGGGCAATGATCAGCCCCAGAGTTAGTTCTCCAAGCCCGATGATCCAGAAAGGAAGAAGCTTTCCGGTTATGAACTGGTAGCGCTTCATTGGGGTTACATTGATCTGGTCAATGGTACCGATCTCTTTTTCACGCACAACATTCATCCCTGAAAGGAAAAGCCCGACCAGAGTTACAAGTACAACGAGAATACCGGGAACCATGTAATCGATATAGACCAGTTCAGGATTGTACCATGCAGATGATCTTACGGAAATAGTCTGCCGTGGAGCACCAACAGCGCTTCCGGGCAACTGAGGGATGAGGTCGCGATTGAATGCCGTGATGATGTCATTTGTATACCCCTGGATGACGCCGGCTGAAAAACCATCTTCTGCATTGATGATGAGCTGCACCTGTGCGCTCCCTCCACGCATGAGCTCTTTTTCAAACCCCTCTGGTATGACAAGAACAAGATCAGCATTGCGACCCACCAGGACATCAAGAGCTTGAGGGGAGGTTGACGACTCCCCTGTCAACTGAAAATAACCCGATCCCCTGAATTGCTCGCTGAGCCGCTCGGAAAGAGAAGTTCTGTCAAGATCCTGAAGGTTGAACGGAACATTCCTCACATCAAAGGTGGCCGCATTCGAGAGAATGACCAGCTGAATGAACGGCATGATGAAAATAATGGGGAGCATCCCCTTGTTGCGGAATATCTGCAGAAACTCCTTCTGCAGCAGAAATCCAATAACCCTCATTTTTGCTGTGTTTTAACGATGGGCATGTGCCATTTACTCAAGTCGTTCACTGAAGTTCCTCAGGCTGGCGCCAATAAGCACCACGGTCATTACAGCCAAAACAAGCGTCTCTTGCCACAGAACCGCGAATCCGGCTCCTTTCAGCATAATGGCCCTCACAATAATGAGATACCACTTTGCTGGAATCACATTGCTGATGACCTGAAGCGGCAACGGCATACTGGCCACGGGAAAAATGAAGCCTGAAAGAAGGATTGTGGGCAAAAGCAGCCCTCCAAGGGAAATCATCATTGCTACCTGCTGGGAGGAGGTTATGGTGGAGATGAACATTCCCAACGAGAGTGCGGTCATGATGAAAAGAAGCGATTCTGCCATAAGCAGGAGAACACTCCCCCTGCAGGGAACGCCAAAAACAAGGGAGGCAATGACAAGAATGGAAACGACATTGATGAACGAGAGCAGGAAATACGGGACAACCTTTCCCACGATTATCTGAATGGGCTTTAGGGATGATACCAGCAGGACCTCCATGGTTCCGCTCTCTTTTTCCCGGGTAATACTGATGGAGGTCATCAGCGCCGACACAAGCATGAGAATAAGTGCCATAAGGCCGGGAACAAAGAGATAGACGCTTTTCAGACCTGGGTTGAACATCATAAGCGGCACCGGTACAACACCCTTTGGTTCATCAACCGTAGTGGCGGATTCACTCAGATAATCGCGAATCACCGAGGCTGTATAGCCGGTAATAATGCGTGATACATTCGGGTCGGAGCCGTCCGTTATCACCTGAATGTCCATGCTGCCTTCGCGCTGAATTTCGCGGTCCGATGCAGGCTCAAATATGACCGCTTCGCTCATGGCTCCGGAGCGGAATGCGCTCTGTATTTCTGAGTGGCTCTGAGGGTTCTTGACGAGGACAAAGGTTCCCGACGAGAGGAGTTTGTCGGTAATTGCCTGACTTACGGCATCCCGGGAAAGGTCTGCAATGCCGATTTTTACCTCCTGTATTTCATTCCGGATGGCATATCCGAACAAAAGCAGCTGTATGACCGGCATGCCAAAAAGAATGGCAGCGGTGCGACGGTCGCGGAATATGTGGTAGAACTCCTTGACAACAAACCCAACAAAACTGCTCCATTCTTTCATATTCCCTCCCCCGCTCCGGGCCTGACAAGGCGGATAAAGAGCTCGTCCATTGTGGTAACACCAAAAGAGTCTTTCATGGCCGTTGGTGTGTCAAGCGCAGCTATTCTGCCGTTAACCATTATTGAGACACGGTCACAGTATTCAGCTTCATCCATGTAATGGGTTGTAACAAAAACTGTTACTCCCCTGTCTGCCGCTTCGTATATCATATCCCAGAACCTTCTTCGGGTCATTGGGTCAACCCCTCCGGTTGGTTCGTCAAGAAAAACGATTTTTGGTTCATGCAGGAGAGCGACAGAAAATGCAAGCTTCTGTTTCCAGCCGAGCGGCAGGTCAGAAAGCCTTGAGTCAGCAACTGGCAGTAGGTCAAGCGAGGAGAGCAGTGCCTTGCTTTTCTCTTGAATGCTGGCTGACGACAGGCCGTATATGCCTCCAAAAAATCGGATATTCTCACGGGCTGTCAGGTCATCGTAGAGTGAAAAACGCTGGCTCATGTAGCCGATGTTCTTCTTAATGGATTCCGTTTCAGTGAACACATCAAACCCGGCAACAGCAGCCTTCCCGCTTGTGGGAAGAAGCAGTCCTGTAAGCATTTTCATTGCCGTGGTCTTCCCTGCCCCGTTTGCTCCGAGAAAGCCGAAAACCTCTCCTTCGCCAACTGAAAATGAGATGGCGTCTACAGCAGTGAACTCTCCGAATTTGCGGGTAAGCTGTTCGGTATGAATGACAGGCTCACTCATGATGGCTCCCGTCATCTGTTTTCATCAAAGCCATGAAGGTATCCTCTATACCCGGCTCAATCCTCTCTATGGTGATTTCCTGAAGCTCCGACTCTGACAGATAGCGCATAATCTCTTCAGAAGAGGCTGAGGGACGGTGGTCGGCATAATGAACACTGCTTCCAAATGCGTACACGGACTTTGCATGAGGATAGGAGCGGAGGCGTGTAAGAAGCTTATGCTTCTCGTTTGCACGAACTGCAAAAAGGGGCGCAGTAAAGAGCCCGGTTATTCCCACAGGCGTGTTAACGGCAAGAATAGTTCCATCCTGGAGAAAGGCTACACGATCGCAAAGAGATGCTTCATCCATGTATGGGGTTGAAACCAGAATTGTAATTCCCTGCTCTTTGAGCCGCCCGAGCATCTGCCAGAATTCACGCCGTGAAACCGCGTCAACTCCTGTTGTAGGCTCATCAAGAAGCAGAAGGTCCGGGCGATGTATCAACGCACAGCAGAGTGCGAGCTTCTGTTTCATTCCTCCAGAGAGCTGTCCGGCCATCCGTTTTTTAAAGGGTTCAAGCTGGGTGTAAATATCGGCTATGAGCTCATAGTTTTCCTCAACCGTGGTATTGAACACCGTGGCAAAAAATTTGAGGTTCTCTTCCACGCTGAGATCAGTATAGAGTGAAAAACGCCCGGGCATATACCCGATTCGGCTTCTTATGTTCCGATACTCTTTTCGGGCATCGAAACCCAGAACCTCAGCCCTTCCCTCATCGGCAAGCATAAGGGTACAGAGAATCCTGAAAAGAGTGGTCTTTCCTGCCCCGTCAGCTCCAATGATGCCAAAGAGCTCCCCCTTACCGACAGTGAGTGATACATTGGACAGCGCAGTGACTGTTTTGAATTTTTTGGTGACACCCTTCACCTCTACAGCACTCGTCATCCTTCTGTTGCCTTGCGGAACCGTATTTCACCGGGCATGCCAATTTTAAGGAGCCCATCGGGGTTCTTGACCAGTACCTTGACGGCGTAGACCATGGTCACCCTGTCTTCACGGGTCTGGATTATTTTAGGGGTGAACTCGGCTTTCGAGGATATCCAGCTCACTCTACCACTCAGCTTGTGTTCCGCTGGTTTTTCCCCGTCTACAAGCACATCCACACTGTCACCAATTGCTACTGAAGCAAGCTGTGAGCCGCTCAGATAGACTCTCAGGTACATGGAATCAAGATCAGCAATTCTGTAGAGCGGTTTCCCGTAGGCCGTCACCTCACCCTCTTCCGCATAAGCAGCAAGCACAACTCCCGTTGATGGGTTCACCACCGAACTGCGCTTTATCTGATCACGAATACGAAGAATCTGTGCTTCAATTGAGCGGACCTCCTGATCTACTTCAGGGTTGCGGGTTGCCACTGAGGCTATCTGGCGTTCAACAACTTTTACCTGGTTCTCAAGATCTTCAAGCTGTTTGGCCGGAGCAGCCCCTTCAGCAACAAGGCGACGATACCGGAGCACATCCTGCTCCAGATTGCTGCGTTGCTGACGGTAAACGCTTGCCTCTGCACGAAGAGATGGCTTTTTTGTTTTCATCCCTTTCTGTTGCGCCAGCAGCTGCTGCAGACTGAAATGGAGCTGCGTCGTGTCAACAAGAGCGGCAACTGCCCCCTTATCAAGCTTTTCTCCTTCTTCAACAGGGAAGAAGAGCAGCTTGCCGGATGCTTCTGAAGAGACAATGATTTCCGTTGACTCAAAATTACCATACCCATCCGGCTGCCCGTTTCCTCCGCAACCAAAAAGCACAAGTGAAGTGAGTATGCAGGCTGAACAAAAAGCTTTTCTGAAGTGTTTCATAAGCTCAATACGAAGGGGTTAACACTGTTGGTTCGATGATGCATCTCGCTCAACCATCCTTGCCATCCATTGAGGAATGAGCTGGCGGCGCTCCTCAAGAAGATGCTGATAGTCGCTGTCGTTTTTTCCGGAAACGGACTGCATGGCTCCGGCAGCCACAAAAGGGAAGGCGCAGAGTGAAAGAAGGTTGAGCATGAACTGCTCTGCAGGCATGGCAATAAGCTCTCCGCTTTCGGCACCCAGATCAAGCTGGTGCTGCAGCCCATCAAGCATAAGAAGGCGGCTGGCTCGGATAATTTCTGAAAATCTTGACGGATTGCGGTGCATTTCATGCACAACAAATCCGGGTAGAAATGGATTGTTGACGACAGTGTTGAAATATGCATCAACAAATGCCCGGACTTTATCCATCAAGGGAGAGTTACTGTTCATGACTGCAAAAACAGGAGGAACAAGACGCATGACAGCATCAGAAAAAACAGCATCAAAAAGCCGTTCCTTGCTTCTGAAATAATAATGGAGAAGGGCTTTGTTGATGCCGGCCTCATCTGCAATCTCCTGCATCCTTGCCCCATCATAACCCTGACGGTAAAAAACCTTCTCCGCACTCTGAAGAATGCGTCGTTCGGTTTCGGGTTCCTGATGTGCCGTGTTCACTGTTTTCTTCATCACTCCATTGGTTTCTTTCCGTTGTTTAACCATGAAGTTAAACTATTTGGATAACAAACAAACCAAAAAGCCTCCTTGCCCGGTAATTTTTTATATTCAGTCTTGGAATCACAACAGTCCTTCAAGCCTAAAGTATTTTTTGATGCCAGGTCAGCGATTGCGAAAACCCGAATGGCTCAAACTCAGAATGAGGACAGGTCCGGAATTTGGCGACATTCAGCGCCTGTTATCAGAAACATCGCTCAATACAGTCTGCCGTTCAGCCATGTGCCCCAATCTTCAGGAGTGCTGGTCGCGCGGAACAGCTACTTTTCTGCTGCTCGGCAATGTCTGTACAAGAAGCTGCAGGTTCTGCGCCATAGGAACCCAACAGAAACCCATCCCCCCCGATCCAAAAGAGCCGGCCAGAATAGCCGGTGCTGTCACTGCCATGAAGCTGAACTTTGTGGTGCTCACCAGCGTCAATCGGGATGATCTTCCCGATGGTGGCGCCCGGCATTGGACTGAAACCATGAAGGCGATACGCCTGTCTTCTCCCGACGCCGGCCTGGAGTGCCTCATTCCCGACTTCGAAGGAAATGACGAGGCGCTTGATATGGTCATGAATGAGCGGCCGGATGTACTCAATCACAATATAGAAACCGTTCCCCGCCTCTACACCAATGTAAGGCCGGAGGCCAGCTATAACCAGTCGCTCTCAATTCTTGACCGGGCCCTTACGCTTCACGGCCTTGCCACAAAGTCGGGGATGATGGTCGGCATGGGGGAAACATTCGAAGAAGTGCTTGCATCAATGAAAGATCTCAGAGCAGCGGGATGCTCACGGCTTACCATTGGGCAGTATCTTCAACCGACACCTTCACATTTTCCTGTTGAGTGCTATGTCCCGCCCGAAGAGTTCGATGCTTACCGTGATGAAGCTCTGGGCATGGGATTCTCTACGGTACAGTCAGGCCCCTTTGTTCGAAGCTCGTATCTTGCAGGTAGTGAAGAATAATCTGATGACCAGCAGCACGAAAAACCTAAAGACAACACTACAATGGAATTCACCGTCCCCGTAATGGTTTACACCTACTGGCTTATCGCAGTCGGTATCGGTCTGGCATTTTTCAGGAAAGACATTTTCTCCTTCAACAACGATTTCGCAACGCGCCGCATTATTCTGCTTGTCGCCTCTCTGCTTATTGTTGCACTCAATGCCTGGGTCTACTCAAACTCAACCTACAGCAGCGGCCGCCCACTGGACATCTTGACCCTCCTTGTATTCAGTGTTGGCAACGGTATAGCGGAAACATTCATGTTCTATGCCGTGTTCCGCCTTGGAACAGTGCTTGCCGGCAAGGCCACGGATAATCCATGGGTCCTCTTTACGGCAGGCTTCCTCCTCTTCATGATTTACAGTGGGCTGATCCATGGACTGTTCTGGATCAACATCCTTCCGGAGCATGTTGATCAGGCAAGCGCGTTCAAACCTTTTTTCATGCCTGTTCAGATCCTGATAGCCGGAAGCTGGGCACTCAGTTTTTTCTGGTACCGTGACATCCGCTCCGTCATACTGCTGCATGCAATGATTGACTTTACCATGGCCTGGAATGTGCGATTTTCACTTTTTAACTGAACGAGTATGCAGTCATACAAGGGATGCGTTCTTGTTGCAGGCGCAACAGGACGCACAGGAGCAGAAATAGTCAAAAGGTTGAGGCACTATGGTATAGATTTTCGCCTGTTTGTCCGATCCACACAAAAGGCTATAACACTCTTCGGAGCAGATGCGGCCGGCATTCTCCGTGTTGGCTCCATTCAGGACAAAGAAGAAGCCAGAGCTGCTCTCAAAGGAATTGATGCTGTCATTTGTGCAATTGGAAGCAATCCGGCCGACCCCGAGTCACCCCCTCCTTCGGCAATTGATCGCGATGGAGTCCAGCAGCTGGCGGCATTAGCCAAAGAGGCAGGTGCCCGCCAATTCACCCTTATCAGCTCCCTTGGCGCCACCCGCGAGGATCATCCTTTGAACAAATACGGCAGGGTGCTGAGTATGAAGCTTGAAGGCGAAAACACGGTCCGTGCTCATTTCAACACACCAGATTACTCCCACACAATCCTCCGCCCCGGAGGTCTTCTTGACACCCCCCCACTCCAGCACCAACTGGTATTCGCAACAGGAGACACGATCTCCGGATCTGTTTCAAGAGGAGACCTTGCTGAAGCAGCAGTTCATTCACTCACTGAATCAAATGCCAAAAACAGGACATTTGAGCTTGTACAGGGAGAAGAAAAGAGACTGCCGTCTTCATCAGAATACTTCCCGGAACCCTCAGTATAGTCAATTCTCTGATGCCTCTCGTCTCGCAAAGAGATGGCTAATACTCTTCATAAAGAAGCGACAGAAAGAGCGCTTAATCGCAGAATCAAACAAACTTAAAAGCAGACAAAAAAAAATACTGGTCAATAATTGATTTAGCAGGAATAAAGGCGAAAGTATGGTAAAAACTTTTTCTGGTGAAACTTATATTCTGTTTTGTTAAAACTCTTTAGACTCTATGAGCTCAACTATTTTATCATATTCACTTGGTCTTGTTAGGAACATCCATAATTGGTCTTTGTGATGACCTATCAATCAATTGAAACAAACAAAAACCGACTGATTCTTGTAAAGGAAACTCTGTTTAGCGGTCAGTCTTTCATGTGGAATGAATCGGATCATGAAGGTGGTATATATTCTTCTGTTATAGACGGGTCACCTGTGTTGATAAAACAGGATAACCCGTACTCATTATCGGTTTCTGTTGAAAAGAATGAGCTCTTCGGGATTCCTGTCCAGAGCTTTTTCGAGCACTATTTTTCACTCGATATAGCAACCAACTCTCTTTTTGATGACGAGTTCGCTGCCCGGTATCCCGACCTTGCCTTCAGACTTCTCAAACTTCAGGGGTTGAGGGTACTCCGGCAGGATCCGTATGAAACTCTTGTCACTTTCATGTGCGCCCAGGGAATAGGCATGTCAATAATTCGGCGGCAGGTCAACATGCTGTGCCGGTATTTCGGAAATGAGGTAAGAGTGGCCGACGGTGGGCGTGATACTCCCCTGTACTCTTTCCCTGCTCCGTCTGTTCTTGCGGATGCCGACCCTGCGTTGCTCAGGAGATGCTGCAACAATAATTCTATGCGTGCAGGCAATATAGGCGAGGCATCCCGTCTTCTCGCGCTGGGCAGACTGGATCTCCAGGCGCTCTCCGACCCATCACTGCCATTAAGCGAAATCCGTACTGAGCTCACTGCGCTTAAAGGCATTGGATTTAAAATTGCAGACTGTATAGCGCTTTTCGGGCTGGGTCGCTTTGATGCTTTCCCGATAGACACTCATGTGGAGCAGTTTCTCTCGTCATGGTTTTCAATCGGCGCTCATCAGAAAGGGTTGAGTCAGAAGAGGTATCTTCATCTACAGGAAAAAGCCGTAGAACTGCTTGGTGAAAGCCTTTCGGGATATGCGGGCCATCACCTTTTTCACTGTTGGCGGACTACGGAGAAGAACATGAAAGCTTTTTGAACACAGGCTTTTTTCTCACCCGCTAATTCAATACCTTAAGAAACCAAAATACAGTCATTAACGCCTGTTAGGGCTCTATGCCACAGCGAACCACCACTGAGAGATGTTGAAAATCTTTGAAAAAATTTTCGGGTCAAAACACGAAAAGGACATACAGAAAATCCAGCCTGTCGTCAATCGCATCAATGAGATTCAGGAGGGACTGAAGGGACTTGGTGATGATGAGCTTAAGGAAAAAGGCAAAGCGCTGAAATCGCGAATAAGAGGCGTCCTGATGCCTATTGAGGATAAAAAGAAGGAACTGTATCGCCAGCTCGACAATCCCGAACTATCGCTTGAAGAGGCTGAGTCGATCCATTCTTCACTTGATGCACTTGCTGAAGAGTATGAAGAGAAAACCGCATCTGCACTTGAAGAGGCTCTCCCTGAAACCTTTGCACTTGTCAAGGAGACCTGCAGACGCCTCAAGGGGCTGACCTATCAGGTTATGGGAAGGGATGTTGTCTGGGATATGGTTCCCTACGATGTGCAGCTTATTGGCGGCATTGTCCTTCATTCCGGAAAAATATCCGAAATGGCTACAGGAGAGGGAAAAACCCTGGTGTCAACACTCCCTACATTTCTCAATGCCCTTACAGGGCGCGGGGTTCATCTTGTTACAGTCAACGATTATCTTGCACAGCGAGATAAAGAGTGGATGAACCCTGTCTTTGACTTCCACAATATTTCAGTTGGCGTTATTCTCAATACCATGAGACCTGAAGAACGACGCCAGCAGTACCAGTGTGATGTCACCTACGGAACGAACAACGAATTCGGCTTTGATTATTTGCGCGACAATATGGCAGGCACTGTTGAGGAGATGGTGCAGCGTGATTTCTATTTTGCAATCGTCGATGAGGTTGATAGTGTGCTTATTGACGAAGCCCGTACTCCACTCATTATTTCCGGCCCTGTACCAAATTCCGACAACAGCCAGTTTCAGGAAATCAAACCCTGGATTGAACAGATTGTGCGAGCCCAGCAGCAGCTTGCGGCCTCTTACCTGACAGAGGCTGAAAAAGCACTGAAGGAGTCCCCGCAAAGTCCTGAAGCCGGTCTGGCATTGCTTAGGGTCAAACGGGGTCAGCCCAAAAACACCCGTTTCATCAAGATCCTCTCGCAGCAGGGCATGGCCAAACTCATTCAGGTCACAGAAAACGAGTATCTGCGCGACAACTCCAGCAGAATGCACGAAGTTGATGATGAACTCTACTTTGCTGTTGATGAAAAAGCCGGAACCATTGACCTTACAGACAAGGGACGGGAGTTTCTCAGTAAGTTGAGCCATCAGGACAGAGACCTCTTCCTCCTTCCCGATGTCGGGACTGAAGTTGCCGCAATCGACGACGATGAGTCCGTCATCGCTGCTGATAAAATTACCCGCAAGGATGCAGTTTACCGCCTCTTTGCCGAACGCTCCGAGCGACTCCATAACATAAGCCAGCTGCTCAAGGCCTACTCACTGTTCCTTAAGGACGATGAATATGTTGTCCAGAACGGTCAGGTCATGATTGTTGATGAGTTCACCGGGCGAATTCTCCCGGGAAGACGCTACAGCGACGGACTCCATCAGGCAATTGAAGCCAAGGAGAATGTGAAGATTGAGGGTGAAACGCAGACCATGGCAACCGTCACCATCCAGAACTTCTTCCGGCTTTATGAAAAGCTTGCCGGCATGACCGGAACGGCTGAAACGGAAGCATCGGAGTTTTTTGAAATCTACAAGCTTGATGTGGTTGCCATCCCCACCAACCGTCCCATTGTCCGTAAAGATATGGACGACCTGGTCTACAAGACCCGGCGCGAAAAGTACAACGCCATAGCGCTGAAGGTTGAGGAGCTCCAGAAAAAAGGACAGCCCGTCCTGGTTGGAACAACAAGCGTTGAGGTTTCCGAAACCCTTTCAAGAATGCTCAGGGCGCGACGGATTGCCCACAATGTGCTTAATGCAAAGCAGAACGAACGGGAGGCTGAAATTGTTGAAGGTGCAGGCCGCCCCGGAGCAGTTACCATTGCCACAAACATGGCTGGTCGTGGCACAGATATCAAGCTCGGCGAAGGAGTCAGGGAAAAAGGAGGACTCTACATCCTTGGTTCAGAGCGCCATGAGTCACGCCGAATTGACCGTCAGCTTCGAGGCCGTGCAGGCCGTCAGGGTGATCCGGGTGAATCGGTCTTTTTCGTCTCTCTTGAGGATGAGCTTATGCGCCTCTTTGGCTCCGACAGGGTTATTTCAGTTATGGATAGACTCGGCCATGAAGAGGGCGATGTGATTGAGCACTCCATGATCACAAAATCAATTGAACGGGCCCAGAAAAAGGTAGAGGAGCAGAACTTTGCCATCAGAAAACGGCTCCTTGAATATGATGATGTTCTCAACCAGCAGCGCGAAGTCATCTATACCCGTCGGCGTGACGGCCTTATCAAGGAACGCCTGACAACCGATATTCTCGACCTTCTTCGCGACTATTGCGACTCAGTGATCGACCGCCACAGCAAAAACCTTGACACGGAACGGATTGAGGAGCAGCTGCTTCGTGAGCTCTCCATTGAATTCAAGCCCGATAGAAACAATCTTGAGGAAAACGCCACTGGAGTCTCTGAAGAGCTCTACAACAGCGCACTCGCCTTCTACCGTCGTAAAGAGGAGGCCGTACCGGCCGACATCATGCGACAGATTGAGAAATATGCCGTACTCAGCGTCATTGACAAACAGTGGCGCGACCACCTTCGTGAAATCGATACGCTGAGGGAAGGAATCAACCTTCGAGCCTACGGCCAGAAAGACCCCTTGCTCGAATACAAGCAGGAAGCATACAATCTCTTCATTCAGATGCTTTCCGAGATTGAGCTAGAAACTCTCTCACTGGCATTTAAACTCTTTCCGGTCAATCCCGATGAGGTCAGGGCAATTGAAGAACGGCAGAGGCAGGCGGCTGTCCGTCAGGAAAAACTCGTTACCCAGCATGATGATGCCGCCAGTGTGTATAACGCATCACCAGGTGCCGAAAATGAAGCTCCTCTTCAGCGTCCTGTGACTGCAGACTCAAAACCCGGCCGAAACGATCCATGCCCCTGCGGCAGCGGTAAAAAATATAAAAACTGTCATGGCCAGCAGCCTTGAACCCCTAAAGAGAGAGAAAAACCTCAATTATGAAACAGACTGAACCCGAAGTGACATTGGCTCTGGCAAAAGAACACGGCCTGAACGAAGATGAATACGGGAAAATTCTTGACATTCTCGGAAGAACCCCCACATTTACAGAACTGGGGATTTTTTCCGTCATGTGGTCGGAACACTGCAGCTATAAAAACTCCATTGCGGTACTCAAAACCCTCCCCCGCGACGGCGGAGCACTTCTGACAGGTGCCGGAGAAGAAAATGCAGGCCTTGTCGACATCGGTGACAACCTTGCAGTTGCATTCAAAATCGAATCACACAACCACCCTTCTGCAGTTGAGCCTTACCAGGGAGCAGCAACTGGTGTGGGCGGCATACATCGCGATATTTTCACCATGGGGGCCCGTCCGGTAGCCTCACTCAATTCACTCCGGTTCGGTTCACCCAAAGACCCCAGGGTCCGCTATCTTGTTGACGGAGTTGTTCGAGGCATTGGCGATTACGGTAACTCATTCGGAGTTCCGACGGTTGGCGGTGAAATCTATTTTGAGGACTGTTATACAGGCAACCCGCTTGTCAATGCCATGTCGGTCGGTCTTGTGGAGCACCATAAAACTGTCAGCGCAACTGCGGAGGGTGAGGGCAACCCGGTTCTTATTGTCGGCTCTTCTACCGGCCGCGACGGCATTCACGGAGCCACATTCGCCTCTGAAGATTTGAGTGAAGCCTCTGAAGATAAGCGCCCGAGTGTACAGGTTGGAGACCCTTTCGCTGAAAAACTTCTGCTTGAGGCTACCCTTGAAGCCATAGAAACCGGTTTCGTTGCTGGTCTTCAGGATATGGGAGCAGCCGGAATTACCAGCTCCACCTCAGAAATGAGCGCACGGGGAATTGAAAAAAACGGTACCGGAGGCATCATGATTGACCTTGACCTCGTCCCTGCACGCGAAGAGGGTATGAGTGCCTATGAAATCATGCTTTCCGAATCACAGGAAAGAATGTTGATTGTCGCAAAGAAAGGTCATGAAGAGGATATCATAGCGGTTTACAGGAAATGGGATGTCCAGGCAGTCACGGTAGGGAGGGTAACCTCCGACAACAATGTCAAAATCCAATACCGGGGCGAGCTTGTTGCCGACATCCCGGCTGAGTCGCTTGTACTTGGCGGCGGAGCACCGGTCTATATCCGTGAGGCTGTTGAATCAAAACCTGATACGCCTGCAGCCGAAATGACTCCTGACAGCGGTCTCAATCTGAAAGATCGCGCCATAGCACTGCTTTCCCGACCTAATATAGCCAGCAAGCGCTGGGTTTACCGCCAATACGATTCCATGGTGCAGACCAACACCGTCACACCTGTGGGCCATACTGACGCTGCAGTCATCCGCATTAAAGGGACCAAAAAGGCGCTGGCCATGAAAACCGACTGCAATTCACGCTATGTCTATCTCAATCCACTTGCAGGAGGGAAAATTGCTGTTGCCGAATGCGCCCGAAATATCGCATGTTCAGGAGCCCGTCCGCTTGCAATCACCAACTGCCTGAACTTCGGGAACCCTTACAAGCCCGAAGTCTATTTTCAGTTCAAGACATCGGTACAGGGAATGGGGGAAGCCTGTCGGGCTTTCAATACTCCGGTAACAGGCGGCAATGTGAGTTTTTACAATGAGTCAACGCATGGAGGGGGGCGGGCCGCCATCTACCCCACCCCAACAATTGGCATGATTGGCCTGCTTGAGGATATTGACAATCTTGTAGGCTCTACATTCACGACTTCGGGCGACGCCATCATCCTGTTCGGTGATCCGGATCTCAATCTTGAGGGAAGCGAGTATCAGGTCATGCAGTATGGCACCCCCGGAACAGATGCTCCTGACATCAATCTTGATCATGAAAAAAATCTCCAGGATCTTCTGGTGGCGCTTGCCGGCAAAAAGCTGCTGCACTCGGCCCATGATGTGTCTGACGGTGGCCTTTTCGTCGCTCTGGCAGAAAAAGCCATCATGAATGAAACGGCCCGGCTCGGATTTGATGTTGATCTTGAAGACTGCGGAGCCGGCCCTTACCGCATGCAGCAGCAGCTCTTCAGTGAAGCCCAGGGTCGTGTTGTGGCCACTATCGCCCCCGCCTCAGCAAAGGCAGTCATTGCGGAGGCAGTGGCCTGCAATGTACCTGTAAGGGTGATCGGCAAAGTCGTTCCGCAGGGTGCTGCCATTGCTGTTGACGGCCATGACACGCTTCGCTTCAGCACTGCCGAGCTTTCACGCGCATATTATGATGCGCTTGAAAATGAACTTCACCTCAACGAACTTCTTTAAACCATGAAGCCGGTCCTGACAGCCCATGAAATGCAGCAGGCCGACAGGGCGGCTGCGGAGCGCTTCCACTTCAGCGCAGCCTGCCTGATGGAGCTGGCCGGGAAAGAGTGTGTCAGGGTGACGCTTGAGCAACTCGGATGCGACTCCCCAACCGGCAGGGAATTTCTGGTTGTTGCCGGCAGAGGCAACAATGGCGGGGATGGATTCGTTATTGCTCGCCATCTTCTCAATCTTGGCGCCGCTGTTGACCTCGTTCTTCTCTACCCCGACAGCACAGTTGCCGGAGCAGCAGCAGGCAACCTCAGCATCCTTGAATCATACCTCCCAGAACATCTTCCTCTGCGCATCTTCAGAACGATTCAGGAAGCCCTCCCTTTCGTTTCTGAACGACCATACAGCGTCATGTTCGATGCAATGACCGGCACCGGCCTCAAGATAAGTGAACCTGGAATGGCACTGCGCTCCCCTTTGAATGAGGGCATAGAACTCCTCAACAGCCTGCATGAGCGAACCGCATCACTGACGGCTGCCGTCGATATCCCCTCCGGCCTTGACGCAACAAACGGATTCAGTGCAGAATCCGTCATAGAGGCCGACTACACAATCACCATGGCGTTTCTGAAAACCGGTCTTCTGCTCAACGACGGCCCATCTGTTGCTGGTGAAGTATCCGTCGCAGAAATCTCAATTCCGGAGTGGATGGCCGGCGAACCCGGCTGCCTGCTTGTTGATGAGCTTTTCGCCGCCGACCACTTTGTGCTCCGTGCTGAAAAGAGCGCCAAACATGAGAATGGAAAGGTTCTCATTGTTTCCGGTTCCCACTCCCCGGAAGGCTCGATGGGAGGCGCCGCAATCCTTTCGGCAGGAGCTGCCGTAAAAGCCGGGGCCGGCTATGTCGCCGTGGCACTCCCCCCGGCCCTTTCATCTGCGATGCACATGGCGGTACCGGAAGCTGTTGTCATCAATCAGGATCTGCATACCATCATAACGAAAGCCGCATGGGCTGATACCATACTGATAGGGCCGGGTCTCGGCCGCGAAAAGGAGTCTCTCGACCTCGTTGAGGCACTTCTTAAGAGCCCCGACATATCATCAAAGAAGCTGATACTTGATGCTGACGCTCTTTATGCAATAGCTGAAAGAGGACTTCAGAGCCTGCTCGCCAGGATGTCCGAAGTACTTCTGACCCCCCATTACGGAGAATTTGCAAAACTTGCAGGAATAACTGCAGAAGAGGCCGCAACTGACCCCATTAACAGTGCCGTTCAGTTTTCAGGCAGGTATGGCGCTGTCATTCTCCTGAAAGGCTCTCCAACCCTCATCGCATCCTCTTCTTTTCCCGTTCTCATCAACAACAGCGGTACAGAAGCTCTTGCAACAGCAGGCACGGGCGATGTTCTGTCCGGCATGATTGCAGCTCTTTCTGCAAAGGGGAACGATCTTGTGGATGCTGCCGGAGCCGCAGCATGGTTCCATGGCCGTGCGGGTGACCTGGCAGCCAATGTTTCCTCGCTTGTTTCCTCTTCGTTGGTTCTCGACTCAATTCCATTGGCAATTGATGAGATCTTCGATTTTGAAGACCACTCCTGACACAGTTTCAAAAAGACTGTCCCCTCGCCCGTTCCCCCTGATCATATTGAAGCTGAATGACATCAATGCGTCATATATATGAAGACATATTAATGGCCAACCAGTTCGGATACTACCGCATTGATGGACTACGGAGCGGGATCTACACTGCAGAAGTGGAATCGGTGAGAGGAATCAGTATGGAATCAACGCTGAAACAGGAATTCCGCATCGAAAACGACTATGTGTTCGATATCGACCTGAAGGCAGCATTGCCCTGAAGAAAGCTACTCCTCAGGGCAATGCTCGCCGTGGCCTCGCAGAAACTTCCGGATATTTCGCGCAGCCTGACGGATGCGCTCTTCATTCTCAATCATGGCAATTCTGACATAGTCATCACCGTATGCCCCGAATCCTATACCGGGACTGACAGCCACCTTTCCTTCCGTAAGAAGTCGTTTACTGAACTCAAGACTTCCCATTGCACGGAACGGTTCAGGAATATGTGCCCAGACAAACATGCTCGCCCTGGGCGAGACAAGTGGCCAGCCCGCGTTCTCAAAGCTGCTGACCATAACATCCCGCCGTTTCCGGTACACTTCCGTAATCTCCTTGACACAGGTCTGGTCGCCATTCAAGGCAACTGTAGATGCAACCTGAATCGGAGTGAATGTGCCATAATCCAGCCAGCTCTTTATTTTCTCAAGCGCACCGATCAGCTTTGCATTACCAACCATGAATCCCATCCGCCACCCTGCCATGTTGTAGGTCTTGGAAAGGGTGTAGCTTTCAACGGCAACATCCCTGGCACCGGGAACCTGAAGAATGGATGGGGTCACATAGCCGTCAAAGGTTATCTCTGCGTATGCAATATCGCTGATGATGTAAAACCGCTCTTCGCGGGCAAGAGCAACAAGCCTTTCATAAAAAGAGAGATCAACGGTTGCCGTTGTAGGATTGTTCGGGAAGTTCACCACCAGATACTTCGGCTTCGGGGTCGACTCCCGAAGTGCTGTTTCAATGTTCCGGAAAAAGCCCTCCTCGTCGAGCGTAAAATCATCATTCATTTCAAGACGCATCCGGTGAACATTCCCGCCCGCAAGAATGAAGGCCTGCGAATGAATCGGGTAGCAAGGGTCCGGCACCATGGCCAGGTCGCCAGGGTTGGTGATGGCCTGGACAAGATGGACATACCCCTCCTTGGAACCCATGGTCACCACCACCTCACGGTCAAGGTCCAAATCAACATTGTACTTTCTCCGGTACCAGCTCCCTACTGCGCCGCGAAGTTTATAAATACCCTTGGATACGGAATATCCATGGGTTCTTGGCTTGTTGATGCTCTCAACAAGTTTATCGACAATATGCTGTGGCGTCGGGCCGTCAGGATTGCCCATAGAAAAATCAATGACATCCTCGCCTGCACGCCGTTCGGCCATCTTCAGTTCATTGACGGCAGCAAAAACATACTTCGGAAGGCGTTTGATCCGATCAAACTCAATTTCATCAAACATGGAATCTGTCAGGAAAATAATTGGGGCAACCTACACTGCACTCTCATGCAAGCATAATGAAAAAGCAGATGAAATCAATACGGCTTCGGATTATTTTTCAAGCCCGGAAGTACATGCGGGGCAGCGGGTTGCCTTCAGCGGCACTGTACTCAGGCAGAACGGGCACTGCTTTGTTGAAGGCGGTGGCGCAGCTTCCTCTTTTCTTCGCAGTGAATTGATCCCACGCACAAGCAGATAGACGGCGAATGCCATGATGATGAAACTTATCATGGCATTGATGAAAAGCCCGTAGTTGACGGTGACGGCACCTGCTGCCCGAGCCTGCTCCAGAGCCGCATAGGGACCCGGAGTCGAGCCCTCGCTGAGAACGAAATAAAGGTTCGTAAAATCAACTCCACCTGTCAGAAAACCAAGCGGCGGCATCATCACATCAGACACCAGCGTGTTGACAAGCTTGCCGAAAGCACCGCCAACAATAATGCCGACAGCCATGTCAACCACATTGCCACGAACTGCAAACTCCTTGAATTGCTTCATCATAATGAACTCTCCTCACTCTATTTTTTCCACATCATCTTCATCATTACCCCTGTAACTGCATTCAGAAAGGTAACCACAGAAATGTAGATACCAAGCAGCCTGGTAATGGGATAGTCTGATATTTTCGTTACTATGAATACGTTCGATTTTTTCAGCCCCCGCTCTTTAATGCCACCTTATCAATACTCTTCAGTGTCTGAATCATTATTACCAGATAACGGCAAACTGAAACAGCAGATAGCCGAAGCCACCGGCAACGATTTCAACTGCTGCTATCAGTGCGGAAAATGTACGGCTGGATGTCCGGCCGGCAATTTCATGGACAACCCCCCTACCCGAATAATGCGTCTGGTACAGGCAGGCTATATTGAAGAAGCCCTGAAGAGTGATGCTCTCTGGTACTGCGTCGGCTGTCAGACCTGTACTGCCCGCTGCCCACAGAATATGGACATTGCCGGCACCATGGACGCCCTTCGTTCACTGGCACTGGAGAGCGGCATTGTCTCAGACGATAAAGCCAAAAAGCTCGTCACAGCCTTTCATGTCTCTTTTCTCAACAATGTCAAGAAGCACGGACGCCTTCAGGAACTCTCTCTGGTCAACAGCTATAAACTCCGTACCCGCAGCTTTCTGCAGGATGCGGGAGCCGGTATGACCATGATCAAAGAGGGGAAGATCAATATCCTCCACTCTCTGTCGGGCAGGGATGATGTTAAAGGCAAAGAGCAGATATCGGCAATCTTCAAAGCATCCAGAACCGGGAAGCATCTGAATGTCCGCAAAAGAAAACCGAAATCCGCATCCATGATAACAGACGGCCCGGTTGCCATCACCCCCGGATCGACCATTGGATATTATCCCGGATGTTCTCTTACGGGAACAGCAAAAGAGTACGATATTTCCGTAAGGAAAATGTGCGAACTGCTGGGAATCAAACTCCGGGAGATTCCGGACTGGAACTGCTGTGGAGCAACCTCCGCACATGCAACCAACCATAAACTTTCCGTTCTTCTGCCCGCCCGCAATCAGGCTCTTGCTGATGATGCCGGAATGGAGTTCATCCTCACTCCCTGCGCCGCATGCCATAATCGTCAGGTCACAGCGCGAAAAGCCATTCTTGAAGATGAAGAACTGCGTCACGAAGTAAAAGAAGCGACAGGCATTGAGCCAACAGGCAGAGCGGAATTCATCGGCGTCACACAGCTGCTGGAGTCTCTTGGAGAAGAAGCAATCCGTTCCCGGGTCACCCGGCCGCTTTCCGCACTCAGGCTCGCCTGTTATTATGGCTGCCTTCTTGTCCGTCCATTGGACGACATGCGGTTTGATGATCCGGAAAATCCGCAGAAAATGGAGTCTGTTGTCCGTGCACTCGGAGCCAACACTGTTGAGTGGGAATTCAAGATAGAATGCTGCGGAGCAGGCCATACGCTGGCCCAGCAGGGTATGGTGGAAGACCTTACCCACAGTATTGCCAAAAATGCCGCCAACAATGGAGCCGAAGCCTTTGTTGTTGCCTGTCCGCTTTGTCATGCAAATCTCGACATGCGCCAGGAAAGCATGAGAAAACGCTATGGCGACCTCGATCCGATGCCTGTTTACTACATTTCTGAACTTGTGGCCATTGCCTGCGGAGCCGACCCGATTGAAGTTGCTGTAGGCAAGCATTTTGTTCCAGCACTTGAACTGCTGTCAAAACCTTCAGCTCCCTGAAGGAACACGGCGAACTGTTTCGCGCGCATGATTCAAATGGCAGATAGGGAACTATGCTCCATTGATTCGTAAGCCTTATGCACGCCCATAAAAAACGACTGAAATCCAATGGCAAAAATAGGAGTATTCGTCTGTCACTGCGGTGAGAACATCGCCGCAAAAGTCGACTGCACAAAACTGGTTGCAGCCATGGAGAGCCACCCCGGCGTAGCCATTGCCCATGAATACAAGTATTTCTGTTCTGAACCCGGACAGGAAAGCATCAAAAAGGCAGTTACCGGGCATGGACTCACGGGTGTAATAGTTGCAGCCTGCTCTCCAAGAATGCACGAAGCCACCTTCCGCACGGCATGTGCCGAGGCCGGTCTCAACCCTTACCTTTGTGAGATAGCCAATATCCGCGAACAATGCTCATGGGTCCACAGTGATGGAGAACAGGCAACCCGGAAGGCTATTGAGATCACCCGCTCCCTTGTTGAAAAGGTAAAGCGCAACAACGAACTCCAGCCTATTGAGGTGCCAGTGACCAGAAGAGCGCTTGTTATAGGAGGCGGAATTGCAGGCATACAGGCAGCGCTTGACATTGCAAACGCCGGAGGAGATGTTGTTCTTGTTGAGCGCGAGGCTTCACTTGGCGGTCACATGGCTCAGCTATCTGAAACCTTCCCGACCCTGGATTGTTCACAGTGCATCATGACGCCAAGAATGGTTGAGGCTGCCCGACACCCTAAAATCCGCCTGCTCACCTATTCGGAAATCGAAAAAGTTGAAGGCTTTATCGGCAATTTCAATGTTACCGTTCGCCAAAAAGCCCGTTATGTTGACATGAACCTCTGCACGGGATGCGGTGAGTGTATCATTAAATGCCCGGCAAAAAAAATTTCGGGAGAATTTGACTGCGGGCTGGCAAACCGTACGGCAATCTATACTCCCTTTGCACAGGCTGTTCCCAATAAACCCGTCATAGACAGCGGGCACTGCATCTACTTTAAAAACGGAAAGTGCAAGGCATGCCAGAGAGTCGTCTGCCCGACAGGGGCAATCAACTTTGACATGGAAGATGAGCTGGTTGAACTTGAAATAGGCGCCATTGTGGTGGCTACCGGTTTTCAGGTACAGAATACAGCTCTCTATGGCGAGTATGGCTATGGCCGCTACCCTGATGTTCTCACAGGACTTCAGTTTGAACGGCTTGCCTCTGCAAGCGGCCCGACAGGGGGCAAGATTCAGCGCCCTTCGGACGGCAAAGAGCCGGAAACAATCGTTTTCATTCAGTGCGCCGGATCGCGCGACCCATCCAAAGGAATACCCTACTGTTCAAAAATATGCTGCATGTACACTGCAAAGCATGCCATGCTTTATCACCATAAGAACCATGAGGGCAACAGCCGCATTTTCTATATGGATATCCGCGCTGCAGGCAAGGGCTATGACGAATTCACCCGTCGGGCAATTGAGGAGGATGGGGCAGGATATGTTCGTGGGAGAGTAAGCAAACTCTGGCAGGAAAATGGAAAACTGATGGTTCGTGGTGCAGATACTCTGCTGGGCCGCCCGGTTGAGGTTGCCGCAGACATGGTGGTGCTGGCCACGGCAATGGTTCCACAGTCTGATTCGAAAGAGCTTGGCAAAACCCTCGGCATCGGTTATGATGAATACGGCTTTTTCAATGAAGCACATCTGAAACTCCGCCCCGTTGAAACTGCCACTGCCGGCATTTTCCTTGCCGGAGCCTGCCAGTCACCCAAAGACATTCCTGATTCTGTTGCCCAGGCCTCCGCCTGCGCTTCAAAAGTGCTGGCACTTTTCAGCCGCGAAAAACTCGAAAGGGAACCTGTCATTGCACAGAACAATGAGGCAACCTGTTCCGGTTGCTGGGGATGCGTGCTTGCATGCCCTTACAACGCAATAGAGAAAAAAGACCTTACCGACCGTGCCGGCAACCTCATACGGCGGGTAGCATCGGTCAATGCAGGGCTCTGCCAGGGTTGCGGCACCTGTGTCACCTTCTGTCGTTCCAACAGCATCGACCTTGCAGGCTTTACAGAAAAGCAGATTTTTGCCGAAGTGATGGGACTCTGATCCTCTCACCCTGACGCCAACAGTCAAATCATCATTATGAGCGAACCCTTCGAGCCTAAAATAGTTGCCTTTGTCTGCACCTACTGTACATATGCGGGCGCAGATCTTGCAGGCACAAGCCGTCTGAAATATCCACCAAATGTGCGCATTGTCCGACTTCCCTGCACCGGCAGAATCAGCCCTATGTTCATTCTCAAAGCCTTTCAGAAAGGGGCAGACGGCGTGCTGGTCAGCGGGTGCCATCCCGGCGACTGCCATTTCGACCATGGGAATTACCATGCCCGTCGGCGCTGGACCGCCTTCAACGCCCTCCTGCAGTTTACAGGGGTGCCTGAAGAACGGGTCAAGTTCTCCTGGATCAGCGCGGCTGAGGGGATTAAATTCGCCGAACTTATTGAGAGCATCACCGAAGAAATCCGCACAGCGGGACCATTTGAACAGTATCACAAGCTGATTGCGGAAACCGGGTCTGCAGCTTCAGTCTAAACATATTTTCATGAGCATTCAGGAACAATACAGGTCACGAGCCAAGGAACTCCTCCGGGAGGGTACAGTAAAAATGGTGATCGGCTACGGCGCGGGAACAACTCCTCTCCGTCGCAGGCCCATTTTCATAACCAGCCCCGACGATGCTGACCGGCTTGTGCTCGACGCTGCCTGCAGAACAAACCTTGCCGGCTATCTTCTACGCGAAGGCCTTCTTGCTGATCAGAAAAGCGTTGCCGTTTTCCTTACGCCCGATGGCGTTCGGACCATCAACATTCTTGCGGCCGAGTCGCAGCTTGCAACGGAGCAGGTTATCGTTCTCGGGTTTCAAATTGATGGGGAGAATGCCAGACAGCTCGAAGGAACAAGGGTTGCCGATTTTTCAGGAATCATTGCCGAGAGAAAGAAAAAGCGCAAGGAACAGCCATCACACGAAGTAGCCCGGAAACTCGAACAGATGACATCCGTTGAACGATTCGCATTCTGGGAAGGCGAGTTTTCGCGCTGCATCAAATGTTACGCATGCCGTGCCGCATGCCCGATGTGCTGGTGCCGACGATGCGTTGTTGACAACAACCAGCCGCAGTGGGTAAACACATCCTCCCATACGCTCGGGAATCTGGAATGGAATCTTGTTCGCGCGTTTCACCTTGCAGGCCGCTGTGTGGAATGTGGCAACTGCAGTGAAGCATGCCCCGTCAATATTCCGCTCCACCTGCTCAATCGCAGGATGACTGAAGAGGTACTCACAGCGTTCGACTATTATCCCGGCGCCGACGAACATCAGGAACCGGTACTCGCCAGTTTCAGAAAAGACGACCCTGAGACTTTCATTCTCTAAGTACTCATACGCATGACAAAAATACTCTACGCCAACGACCTCACTGCCTGCTTCTCACTATGGAGAAAGGAGGGGATGAGGGTATTGGGCCCCGTATCCAAAGCCAAAACATCTGGTTTCGGCGAAGTTCAGGACGCACATGAGCTTGACCTCAACCTTGTTCTGACAGCCCGGACGCTCAAGGAGCTTTTTTTTCCGAGAACCGAACCGATGTTCAGTTACAGTATTGGCAAACAGAAAATTGAAACAGGCGAATTTCTGCCTTCAGAAAATCCATGCATCATTTTTGGCGCCCGTCCTTGTGACGCAGCCGGCATGGCGATTGATGATGAACTCTTCAACTGGGACTACCGGGATGAATACTGGTTCCGGCGCAGAGACCGTTCGGTCATCATGACCATTGCCTGTAAAGAGTCGGACGACTTCTGCATGTGCACTTCACTCGGCCTTGCGCCCGACAGTGCGAAGGGCTCCGATGTCCTTCTCCGCCCGCTTGCCTCCGGCAACGGGTGGAGGGTGGAGGAACTGACCCCGAAAGGCGGTAAAGCGCTTCAGCCCATAGCCTCACTTCTGAAAGAGGGCTCAGAGGCGGCTGCCCCGACGGCAGAAGATCCTCTACTCTTTGACCTTGAAGCCTGCACCACCTGGCTTGCCGATCCGGAAAATTTTGAGAGTCACTTCTGGAAAGAGATTTCCGAACGATGCATAGGGTGCGGAACCTGTACCTATCTCTGCCCTACCTGCCACTGCTTCGACATTCAGGACGAGGGCGATACCTATGAAGGCATACGCCGCAAAAACTGGGACAGCTGTTCTTTCCAGCTCTTCACAATGCACACCTCCGGCCACAACCCCCGCGCCACACAGTCAGCCCGCTGGCGTCAGCGAATCATGCATAAATTCAACTATTTTTCCGACAAATTCACCGTCAACAGCTGTACCGGCTGTGGCAGATGCACCAGAGAGTGCCCCGTCGACATGGGGGTCAGAGAAACTTTACAAGCGATATCAACACTACAGAAGTGACAGACACCATTATTCCAGCCCAGAACAACATCTACAGGCCGGCGGTCATGAAAATCGCCGCAACCCGGAACGAAGCCCCCGGGGTAAAAACTTTACGCCTGGAGTTTCAGGACACGGCCGATCAGGAAAAATTTGCAGCTGCCTACCGAACCGGAATGTTCGGTCTTTACGGCATCTATGGTGAAGGCGAGAGCACTTTCTGCGTTGCCAGCCCAGAAACAAGGAAGGACTATATCGAGTGTACTTTCAGGCAATCCGGACGCGTCACCACAGCCCTTGCCGCTGCTGAAGAAGGCGACCTTATCACCTTCAGGGGTCCGTACGGAAATCGCTTCCCGATAGAGGAGTTCCATGGCAAAAACCTGCTCTTCATTGCCGGCGGCATTGCCCTTCCGCCTACCCGGAGCGTCATCTGGTCGTGCCTTGACCAACGCGACAAATTCGGGAAAATTACAATTGTCTACGGAGCACGGACCGTTGCGGACCTTGTCTACAAGCAGGAACTCGATGAATGGGCAGAGCGGGAAGATGTTGAACTGGTACTGACAGTTGATCCCGGTGGCGAGTCACCCGACTGGAAACACCATGTAGGTTTCGTCCCCGCAATCCTTGAAGAGGCAGCTCCCGCTCCAGGCAACTGCGTTGCAGTACTCTGCGGCCCGCCAATCATGATCAAATTCACCCTTGCCTCTCTCAAAAAGCTTGGTTTCGAGGAGGCCAATGTCTATACCACACTTGAGAACCGCATGAAATGCGGTGTTGGAAAATGTGGACGATGCAATGTAGGCAGTGTGTATGTCTGCAAAGAAGGGCCGGTCTTTACCGCTGAAGAGGTTTCAGCAATGCCGGCAGCAGATTTGTAGAGCCATCAGGAAAGGGCTATGCTGAAGAACCTTTCCGGGCAGTGAAAATCGGCAGGAACAGGGGCGTTGTGCCAGGAGGGAAAGAGGTCGGTCGTGCCCCCTTCAATTGAGGATGCGCACTGAAGCGACAGAACACCGTCGCCAATGCCGTCAAAGAATTTTTCCAGCAGTGAGAAAGAAAACGACATTCCGAAACTTCCTTCCAGCGTCTGTAGCCGGAGACCATCAACCCACGGCTCCGGAGTGAGCACCTCATAACCCTCAGCCCTCTTCCTCGCTCCATCAAAAGCAAGGGCAACCCACTGCCCCGCCGGAGTCATTTCAAACTCAAGATAGCGCCCCTCATCCTTTCCGTTTCCAATAAAGAGTTCACTCACACCGTAATTCCAGAGCCCATCAATGAATGCACCGCGAGGCGCCTCGGGCACTGGTAAAAAAACATGCTCTCCCGGCTTCAGCGCTGTGCTCCATGAAAGAAAGGGTTTATCGGGCTGTAACCGTGCCTCATGAAGTGAAATCAGCTGCGTTACGGAAACCCTTGCCGCAGAAGCAAGGGGGCCTTCAATGAGAATGCGCGGAAAAGCAGCCGTCGCGTGCTTGATTCCACTGACCCCATTCGGATAAAGAAGAAGCCCTGACCACCCTTTTGAGGAATCATCACGGTCAACCTGGTAGGGCGAACCGCAGGCATCAAGAAGATTGCGGGGGAAAAGTCCTGTACACTCAACCTCAAGCTCCAGCTTCACGCCGGCCTCTTTCAAGGCAGCAGATCGCATATTGCCAGCAATCTTGAGCACATCGCATGCAGATGCTCCCCCGGTATTGAAAATGAAGTTGGCATGGTGTTCTCCAACAACAGCTCCACCCTCACGGGCACCGCTGAACCCAAGCTCTTCAAAAATCATTCCGCTCGGCTTTCCGCACTCATGGTTGTTTTTGAATGTGGAGCCGCAGCTCGGGAAATCGAAGTGGCGTTTCCGAAGCCGTTCAGACTCATGGTCAAGCATTTCCGCACCAATAGCATCAGGATCAGCTTTGCCCGGAAACCGCAGCATGACTCCCGTAACAATTTCACCGGTATGCATCAGGGATGTATGCTTGTAACCAAGAAACACCTCTTCAGGACGACGCATAACAAGTGATCCCTCAAGGGTCAGCACCTGAACCGCTGAAGCAAGGGAAGATATCTCTCCACCAAAACAGCGGGAGTTCATCCGAACCGTTCCGCCGATTCTCCCCGGCAGACGATACAGCCATGCAGCTCCGGCAATGCCGAGGTGCTGCATTGTTTCAGCGACCACCGTATTTTCGACACCAGCTTCAAAGAAAAACTCCAGCTCAGAAACCTGCCGGAACTGCAGCATTCGTTCTGTTGAAAGAATGACGCCGGGAAAGTTGATGTCGGAAAAAAGCATATTGCTCCCCAAACCCAGCATGGCAAGAGGCATTCCTTCACTTCGGACCCAGGAGACAAGTTTTCCCAGTTCAGCAACCGAAGAAGGCGTGCAGAAAAAACGCACCTCCCCCCCAATGCCATAATAGGCCTTCTCGCTGATGGGGAAATCGCGAAAACAATGACAGGGAGGAGTAATGGGAACCATAACCATTTTGGGAAATGACACAACACGGAAACTCAAGCGAAACATAACCAAACTGGCGTCTTTCACAAAAAAGACCCACTACTCACCCTCACCTACCGGCTCCATTGATGTTGAGAGAAATCCCCTTCCAAAGGCAAAATAAACATAGAGCGGCTCCTCGTTGCGAATCACATCAACAACTGATGAAAACATATGCGATGGAAGGTGCATGTACACAACCCCTTCCTTCTCGGAATCATTTTCATAAATCATACCCGCATCACAGAACCGCAGACACGCACTCATGCGTCCTTCATCGTCATACAACAAAATCATGGAACGGCTTGAAGCGTATCCTTCAGGACCCCCATAAAAGAGGATATGGTACTTCTCAATCTTTACCGTCATGGTCAACCTCCTGTTGTCAGTCATTAAGTAGATTTGCGACACAAGCAAGCAGCACTGTGGCGGTACTGCAAGGCTTCAGAACACGAGCACCCTCTCTTCAAGCGGAATAAAAGACTTCTCGCCAGGCCATTCTACCACGGAGCCGAAAACCAGCTGTGAACGAAGCTGCCATGATTGAGGAAGACTCCATTCTTCACGGACGACCTCATCAATCAGAGGGTTGTAGTGTTGAAGAGAAGCTCCGTACCCCTCATTTTCCAATGCCGTCCAAACCACGAACTGCAGCATTCCCGAGGCCTCCAGCGAAAACTCAGGGAATTTGTCGGCATACAGCGGGTAGCGCGACATCAGGTCTTCAACCACAGCTCTGTCTTCAAAAAACAGCACTGTCGCAGCTCCCCGCCTGAAGCCAGCTATCTTTTTTGCGGTTGCAGCAAAATCATTCTCGTTTACAATTCCCTGAAGGACCTCCAGCACCAGATCCCACAGTCGTCTGTGCGATTCCTCAAACAGAATAACAGCTCTTGCGCTCTGTGAATTGAAAGTTGAGGGAACATGTTTGACAGCATGCCGCACTATCTCCGTTACCCGATCCCTTCCTGTAAGAACATCTCCTCCTATCGCATAGACGCTCCGCCTGTGCTCTACCGCTTCAAGAAAATTCTTCTTCATGGCAGCTGCAGTATCAAAAGATTGCTGAATTCCTTTTATCCACTATAAGTAATAACTCCCCCGCAGGCCTGGTCGTTCCATCACGCCTGTTGAGTTATCTGTAAAAATCCATACCTTGTCAATAAGCATTATACTCCTTGTAACCATATGTATCTCAACTATGTCAGAAACCGCTGCACGGCAGGTCAATTTTGTTCTTGCCGGAATCACGACCGATCGATGTGAACTTTCAGACACCGCCCCTCTTGCGCAACAACCAGTCAAAATCAATGCCGGACTGAATTTTGGCATTGACAGCACGAAAAAGCTTCTCAAAGTTCTTTTCAGGAATGTTTTTCTTCAGGACGAAATACCCTTTATCACCATTGAAGCCGGCTGTATTTTTGCCATTGATGAGGAGTCCTGGAACAATTTCATCAATGAGGAGAAAAGGCTGTTCACCCTGCCAAAACCTTTTGCCGGACATCTGGCACAGATGACAGCCGGAACTGCCCGGGGGATTCTGCATGCTAAAACCCAAAACACCCCCCTGAACCGTTTTATGATTCCCGCAACCAATGTTGAGGAGATGATCCGTGAGCATGTTGTCCTCAGCCTTGAACAACACGAGAACAATGGCCATGAATAACATACTCCTCACTGCAGCACTGCTGCTTTCATCCCCCCTGGTGATGGCGGATGCTCCGCAACCGGACAGCAGGGCCGTAACTGGCGAGACCTGCCGCATAACAGTTCGTGTGGCTGAACTGCATCAGCCGGAAGGACTTCTGGGCGTCGCACTCTACACAACAAAGAAAGGATTCCCCGACAAGCCGGAACGGGCATGGCAGTCAACAGTCAAGAAGCTTGACGGAAAACAGCCGGTTTTCGTTTTCGACAATATCCCCTACGGAACCTACGCCGTCAGTGTGCTCCACGATAAAAACAGCAACGGGAAAATGGACAAGACCTTCATCGGCATACCCAAAGAAGGGTTTGGCGTATCCAATAATCCCGAAATCAAATACGGCCCTCCCAGTTTCAGTGAGGCTGAATTCAGTGTAAAGGGAAAAAAGGTTGAATTGATTGTGGCCATGAACTATTTTAATAAAGACAAGGGAACTGAAAACAGCAGCATTGAGCAAAAGGAACTCCAATGAAACAGCAGCGTACCGCACTCTTTGCCATTCTCGTGGCAGGACTGTTCATGACCGGCTGCAATCCGACTGTCCGTGTTGAAGCTCCGGACAAACCGATTGTGATCAACATGAACATAAAGATCGACCATGAAATCCGGGTCAAAGTCGACAAGGAACTTGATTCGCTTCTTGACACCAAACAGGGATTATTCTAAACAGGAGGAACAGGGTGATGAAAAGATTACAGACTATATTTGTCCACTTGAGCGCAATGATGCTTCTGGTTGTTGCCATGACGGCATCTGCATCTGCACTTGATCTTGATGCTGCAGCTGCACGGGCTAAAGGCCTTGCAGGAGAGGTTGACAACGGGTTCCTGGCTGTGCCTCCCGGTGCATCGAATGAAGCGGCGCCCGTCATTGCTGCAATAAACAACCAGCGGAGGGCAGAGTATGCTAAAATTGCCGCCCAGAACAATCTCGAGCTTGAAGTTGTCGGAACCATGATGTTCCAGAAAATATACCCTCGATTTCCGGCAGGAACCTGGGTTCAGATACAGGGCACCTGGAAACAGAAGGCTCCCTGATCGCCCGCAAATGTTTCAACAGTGAAATGGGCCGGAAGAATTCTTATTGCTCTGCTGCTGCTGTCGGTCATG